>Ga0315277_10001146_pt1 | contig 39223 bp, 32 predicted proteins | sample YL17G05_15_MG_FD_203695 | JGI IMG/M metagenome (GOLD analysis project Ga0315277, IMG submission 203695) | Sediment microbial communities from Yellowstone Lake, YNP, Wyoming, USA - YL17G05_15 | ecosystem: Environmental > Aquatic > Freshwater > Lake > Sediment | place: USA: Wyoming | collected...
TAATATTGCTTAACGGAAAGTTTTATTAGAGCATTTTTGCAATTTTTGGAGATTGCTTTATAGAATCAAGGGGTTAGGCGGAAAAATGGGCTGGAACGATTTTCGTATATATGGGGGGCATGCGAGTTTTTCTGAAGAAAAACTCGTTGTTCTTTGTCATCATGTTCAATCCCCAATAACGGGGAAAGACCCTCAGGGTCTGTCTCAGGAACGCACAACCATGAGCCTGGCTTCAACCACTGACCGAGACTGCTCGCAAGAGGAAGAACCTCTATACGAGTGCATTAGAGACAGTATCACACGATCATCCAAACAAGCGGTCGTTCCGAGCGGAGCCCGTTGTGAACACGGGCCAGAACAGGACTGAGAGGGACATCAACCATGGCACAGCTTGGGACAAATGACGGACAGGAGTGTCCGTCCCCCTCGCCGAGACCATGTGATATGCGAGTGGTTCTTTATATGTGCGTCCCACGGCAGCAAGAATCGGTAAAGCTGGTAAAAGAGGTGCTAACAGAAGGTAAAAATGGTAAAAGAGGTAAAGAAGGTAAAATTGGTGGAAGACCAATTCACCAACTTCACCAATTTGACCAAATTCACCAACTTGACCAGATGCTTGCACCAACTTGACCATCTTCACCAATTTCACCAATTGCAAGGGCGTGGGTTAAATTCAGCGCGAGCCGGACGGAACTTGAGGCATGTGGCACGCGGCAATAGCGCTCATGAGTTGAGCCGTCTGTTATGGCTGTGGACAGAATCATCAGCGGTCCGGCAAAAGCAAAGAAAAAAATTTTGCTTTTTGACAACGAAAGCGTTTTGACGGGATTGGTGCGTCAGGAGCTTGATTTTTGCAAATGATTGAAATCGCGCCTAAAGGCGCTCGCACATTCAAGACGCAAATCGCGGCTTGGCTCGGCGGGAATTGAAGAGGAAAGGGTCAGACCTTTAGTTGTAAGTTAACGGGAATTTCCGTTTTTCAATTTCTGATTTTAAAGGTAAGCCGCGGCTCAACCGCCTGCGGCGAGTTCGGTTCGGGTGAGCTCACCGAAGCCTGGGTCTCGGCTCAACTGAGCTTGCTGAAGTCCGCACTCCGAAATTTAAATCCCCTAAAGGGCGAGATTTGCCTCCGGGCAATTATGGGAGGTTCCAGCCCAAACCTAAATGCCCTAAGAATTAACCGTATGGCTGATGGGGTCAGACCTTAACTTTTAACGGTATTGACAAATTACTTTGGCGCTCATTATTAACAAAACCATTAAGTCCTCTCCCTTTGATGGGAGAGGATTTAGGAGAGGGTGATTATAATTAGAGCTATCAAGGGGTTACGGACATTTTCAGATTTAGTTTTAGCCCCCTCTCCCAAACCCTCTCCCACGGCGGGGAGAGGGCTTAGTTGTATGTCAATCTTCATTGTCAATACCTTTAACTTATAGGATAGAGATGGCATAGATAATGATTGTGATGGCAGTATAGATGAGGGCTGTCCCTGATCGGCAGAGCCAATGGGATCAAATCTTGAGGGCCTGTCGTCCCAATCCCTTTAACCGGATAAAATAAGATATTTTTCAAATCAGGTAGAGCTTGGTGACTTTCGGATCAACTATCACCCGGTCATTCTCAAAGTCCAGCTTCATCCGCCATTTTTGCAGAGTTGCCGCGCCGATCAGCGCCGGCTCGGAAAGTCCCGGAATCACCATAAACTCATCCGAAAAACGAAGACCGTCAATATAGAAATTCAGTGTCACCCGATGGGTGGCGGTCAGTTTCCCGCCTTGCTCCGCAGTCCGGAACTCCATCGGCTTGGGAAGGGCTTGCGCTCCCTCCAGGGCTTCCGCCAACTCCGGATGAATGCACGAATAAGTCGCGCCCGAATCAAAAAGAGCATTAACCTCCTCGCTCTTCTTGATCCCCTCCAGCCGAATGGTTTTCTGGATTACCGACATTCCAGTTCCTCTATAATTTAGTATAATCCACCCGCAGGGATCGTCAAGCCGGCTGGCTTTCTGGTTAAGCTGGTAAAACTGATGGCGGGATTAAATCAGGTAGAGCTTGGTGACTTTCGGATCAACTATCACCCGGTCATTCTCAAAGTCCAGCTTCATCCGCCATTTTTGCAGAGTCGCCGCGCCGATCAGCGCCGGCTCGGAAAGTCCCGGAATCACCATAAACTCATCCGAAAAACGAAGACCGTCAATATAGAAATTCAGGCGGACATAATGCGTTGCCGAAAGCTTTCCTCCCTGCTCCGCAGTCCGGAACTCCATCGGCTTGGGAAGGGCTTGCGCTCCCTCCAGGGCTTCCGCCAACTCCGGATGAATGCACGAATAAGTCGCGCCCGAATCAAAAAGAGCATTAACCTCCTCGCTCTTCTTGATCCCCTCCAGCCGAATCGTTTTCTGGATTACCGACATTCCCGCTCACCTCTAATTTAGTATAATCCCCCCGGAGGGATCGTCAAGCCTTGATTCCTGGTTAGATTGGTCAAAGGGGATTTTGGGGTCAGGGCTTGACATTTGACATTCTTCCTCCGGCATTCGGGAATTGGCAAATTCCTCAACCCGAACTCCGAACCCATAATTCCGAACTCCGAATCAAAGAACTTTTGTCAACCTATTTATGAGACAAGGAAAAGGGTCAGACCTTTAGTTGTAAGTTAACGGGAATTTCCGTTTCTCAATTTCTGATTTTAAAGGTAAGCCGCGGCTCAACTGCCTGCGGCGAGTTCGGTTCGGGTGAGCTCACCGAAGCCTGGGTCTCGGCTCAACTGAGCTTGCTGAAGTCCGCACTCCGAAATTTAAATCACCCAAAGGGCGAGATTTGCCTCCGGGCAATTATGGGAGGTTCCAGCCCAAACCTAAATGCCCTAAGAATTAACCGGGAATCAAGGTGGCTATTGGTTGAATCATCCTGCCGAATCTGCTAGGTTGAAACGGGGGAGATGAGATGAGCCAGATGCCGGCCTCGGATCGGTTTCAGAAGGTTCGGATTGAGCGGATGAATCTGACCCCGGTGTTTGTTCCCTTCCAGGAGCTGGTGAAAAAGGCGATGCAAGCCGGAGCCGGCAAAGTGGGGATGATGCTTCCAGTGGAGGACGAGTGGCTGGGAGGGGATTTTGTGATCTGCAAGCTGGTGGCGGATGACGGAAATGTCGGGTTGGGAGAAGTTTTCCTCTGGCTGCCGGAAACCGGGGTGTCTCCGGCGCAAGTGATAGAAGTGATCCAGGCCGCATTGGCCAGATATGTTCTCGGGGAAAATCCGTTCAATTTTCAGCGGATTCTGGACCGGATGGACAATAATGTCGCCCGCAATGAAGTTGCCAAGGGACTGTTGGATCTGGCGTTATATGATCTGATGGGAAAAATTTCCGGAGCTCCGGTCTGCGATCTGATCGGAGGGGCGAAGGTCAAAGAGATTTCGCTCTGCGCCCTGGTGCCGCTGATGAATCTGGATTCTATGGTCAGCCTGGCAAAGGGCTTTTGCGCCGGCGGATTTCGCACGATTCGGATCAAGCTGGGAAGGAGCATTGAGGATGATGTCCGGATTATGAGGAGCGTGCGGGAGGCGGTGGGGAAAGAGGTTCGGATCCGGGTGGATTACAATCAGGCTTATTCGCCGGAGCCGGCCGTGACCGCGATCCGGGCGATTGAGAAATTCGGGATAGAATTCGCGGAACAGCCGGTCAAGGCCGAGGACTATCCGGGAATGGCTTATGTCCAGAAAAATGTTGACACCCCGCTGATGGCGCACGAGGGATGTTTCTCCTTGCGGGACATCATCACCCTGGTGGAGTTGAAAGCGATCCGGGTGGTGGGGATCAATTCGGAGCGGCCGGGCGGAATGACCCGGGCGATTCAGGCGCTTGATTTCGCCCGGGAGCGCGGTTTGAGCGCGGTCTTGCACAATCAGCCGCTCGGGATCGCCTCGGCGATGCAGATTCATTTAGCCGCGGCAAAATATGACGCGCTCGGATATGCCACCGAGCTCTTCGGCCAGGTGATGCTGGAAGACGATCTGATCACCAGGCCGATTGATTATGGGAACGGCAGGGCGAAATTGCCCCCAGGGCCGGGATGGGGAGTGGACCTGGATGAAGGGGCGCTTGAGAAATATGCCACCGGCGCAACCTTGATTTTGAAGGCCTAGTATCGTGTCCCGGAAATAAGTTGCCTATTTTTCAGGTTGTGGTGCGGGCTTCCAGCCTGCAAAATCAACAAGTTGGCAGGCAAGATGCCTGCGCCACAATTTAAAAGCCCCGGCTTTTAAGCGTCTGCCGGGCTTGACAATTCTTCCGGGCAAGAAATAATAGAGCGGAAACTTTTTCCGAGGGAATTGAGAAAAAAATGAGAAGAAAGATCGCGATATTTGGAGCCGGGAATGTGGGCGCAAGCCTGGGCCAAATGGTGGTTTTTACCGGCATTGCGGACCTGGCCCTGATTGATATTGTGGAAGGGATTGCCGAGGGCAAGGCCCTGGACCTGGCGCAGGCGCGTCCGCTTTACGGCAGTGATGTCAAGGTGGAAGGCGGGACCGAGGCGGCGCTCGTGAAAGACGCGGATTTGGCGGTGATCACGGCCGGGATCACGCGCCAGCCGGGAATGAGCCGGGAGGAATTGCTTCTGACCAATGCCCGGATCGTGGGCCAGTGCGCGGAAGCGACCGGGAAATATGCGCCCAATGCGTTCGTGATGATGATTTCCAACCCGCTGGACGCGATGACTTATGTGGCGGCTCAGAAGACCGGATTTCCCAAGAACCGAGTGATGGGAATGGCCGGGGTTTTGGACTCGGCGCGCTTCCGTCATTTTCTTTCCGAGGCCATCGGCGGAAGCGTCAAAGACATCCAGGCAATGGTCCTGGGCGGGCACGGCGACGAGATGGTTCCGCTCTTAAGCTCTGCGGTCTGGCAGGGAGAGAAGATTGAGAAGGTGGTCTCCGCGGAAGCCCTGGAGAAAATTGTGAGCCGGACCAAGAACGCCGGATCGGAAATCGTTTCCAAACTCAAAACCAGCGCGTTTTATTCCCCGGCCGCCTCCGCGTTTGAAATGATCCAGGCAATCTTCAATGACGAGAAGCGACTGCTCCCCTGCTCAGCCTGGCTGGAGGGCGAATACGGGGTCAACGGGATTTATGTGGGAGTGCCGGTGATCCTGGGAAAAGGCGGAGTTGAGAAGATTGTGGAGCTGGAACTGACGGAGAAAGAAAAGGAACTGTTTGCCCAATCCTGCCAGGCGGTTAAGAGCTCGGTTGAAAAGTTGAAAGGTTTAAAAGTTTAAAGGTATGAACAAGCGCAAACTCAGCCGGGAGAAGCTGGTCAAGGCGGTCAAGGACCTGGTCCAGCGCGCGAATTTTGAGCTCCTGCCGGAGGTGGTGCGTCTGCTCAAAAAGGCGGAGCAAGAGGAGATTTCTTCGGAGGGAAAAATTGCCCTGGGCATAATTATTGAGAACATCAAGATTGCGGCCGAGAAGGAATTGCCGATTTGCCAGGACACGGGCTTGAGCGTGTTTTTTATTGAGTTGGGAAGAGGGCTGGAACTGGATTTTGATCTGGAGGATGCGCTCAATCAGGGACTGCGGGAAGCCACCAAAGAAGGGTATCTGCGGAGATCGGTTGCCGACCCGCTCACCCGCAAAAACACCGGAGACAATACCCCGGCGATCGTGCATCTCAATATCGTTTCCGGCAACAAACTCCGGATCCGGCTTTTGGTCAAGGGCGCCGGGTCGGAGAACCAGAGCCGGGTCCAGATGCTGACTCCGGCGGAAGGAAAAGACGGGATCAAAAAATTGGTTCTGGAAACTGTGGCAAAAGCCGGGGGCCAGGCCTGCCCGCCGCTTTTTATCGGCATCGGCATCGGCGGAGACCTGGAGATGTGCGCGATCCTGGCCAAGAAGGCGCTGGCGCGCAAACCCGGGAGCAAAAGCAAGGACAAGGAGCTGGCGAAGCTGGAGCGGGAAATTCTGGAGGAAGTCAATCGGCTCGGGATCGGCCCGGCTGGTTTGGGGGGAAAGATCACCTGCATCTCCATAGCCGTTGAAAAGGCCCCCTGCCATATCGCGAGCCTGCCGGTCGCAATCAATCTCCAATGCTGGGCGCACCGGGGCGGAGAGATGATGTTATGAAACTGGAGCACGCGAGAAAAATCCAGACTCCGCTCAGGGCCGAAGTTTGCGCTTCGCTCGGAGCCGGGGATTGGATTTTGCTCTCGGGCAGGATTTACACGGCCAGAGACCAGGCGCACCGGAGAATGGCGGCTGCTATTGAAAAAGGCGGGCGCCTGCCGTTTTCCCTTTCCGGCGAAGTGATTTATTATTGCGGGCCGACCCCGGCGAGACCCGGACGAGTGATCGGAAGCGCCGGCCCGACCACCAGCAGTCGGATGGATCAATTCCTGGAAAAAATCCTGGGACTCGGAGTTCTGGCAACAATTGGCAAGGGAGAGCGGTCTAAGATGGCCAAGGAGGTATTCAGCCGGTTCGGGGCATTGGACCTGGTGACCATTGGCGGAGCCGGCGCTTATTTATCGCAGCGGATAAAAAAATGCGAAATTCGGCTCTGGCCGGATTTAGGGCCGGAGGCGGTTTACGAGCTTTGGGTGGAAGATTTTCCCTGCCTGGTGGCGTATGATATTTTGGGTAAGGATTATTTTGAGCGCAGACAATCCCGCGGATACGCGGGACTGCGCCACGAATAGGAGGAGTTGAATGAAGCGGGCGCTGGTGACCGGGGGCGCGGGATTTATCGGGTCGCATCTGTGCGAGCGGCTGATCCGGGAAGGGTTGGAAGTGATCTGCCTGGACAACCTGCTCACGGGCGATGTGAAAAATCTTTCCGGGCTGAAAAAGGACCCGGATTTTGAATTCATCAAACGGGACGCCGGCAAGCCGATCCGGATTAAAGGCAGGCTGGACTGGGTGTTTCATTTCGCCTCTCCGGCCAGCCCGATTGACTACCTGGAGCTTCCGATTGAAACCATGAAGGCCGGGTCGTTCGCGGCTTATTACACCCTGGAGCTGGCCAAGGAAAAACGCGCGTCATATTTCCTGGCCTCCACCAGCGAGGTTTACGGAGACCCGCTCAAGCATCCGCAAACCGAGGACTATCTCGGGAATGTGAACCCGATCGGGCCCAGAGCGGTTTATGACGAGGCGAAAAGATTTGCCGAGGCAATGACTTCCGCCTATCATCGCTATTTCAAAGTCCCGATCCGGCACATCCGGATTTTCAATACCTACGGCCCGCGGATGCGCTTGAACGACGGAAGGGTGGTGCCCAATTTCGTGGGACAGGCGCTCCAGGGCGAAAATCTCACCGTGTTCGGAGACGGCTCTCAGACCCGGTCCTTTTGCTATGTGGACGACCTGGTGGAGGGGATCATCCGGCTGTCCCGGACCGAATATTCCAAGCCGGTCAACCTGGGCACGCCCTATGAGATCAGCATCCTGGATTTTGCCAGAAGAATCATCGCCCTGGTCGGCTCCAGGAGCAAGATCGTTTTCCAGCCGCTTCCGGAAGACGACCCCAAGCAGAGAAAGCCGGACATCGGTTTGGCGAAGAAAATTTTGAAATGGGAGCCGAAAGTCGGACTGGATCAGGGAATGGCTATTACCATTGAGTTTTTCAAAAAGAAGTTAGGAGTGAAATAATGACGGAAGATTTCAAGCAGTTAAAGAGGCAGGCCAAATCCGACCTGGAAGAGGCGCAGATTTTATACCGCAAGAAGAAGCGCCGGCTCGGGACCGGGGAGCGGGAAGAGCTCAAGGGCATCATCCATGAGATGGAGCAGGGGCTGAAGGCAAAAGATGAGCCGGGGCTGGCGAAGGTTTTAAAAGGGTATCAGGATTTCAAAGGCGCTCATTTTTCCGGGATTCAGATCAACAAGACCTGGGAGACGATCAAGGAACTGCTCTGGATTGTGCTGATCGTGCTCCTGATCCGATGGCTCGCGATTGAGCCGTTCCGGATCCCCTCCGGATCAATGATCCCGACCCTCCTGGTCGGAGACCAGTTGATGGTGAACAAGTTCATTTACGGCTGGCAGATTCCTTTTACCACCAGGCATTTGACTAATTTCAAGAAGCCCGAGCGGGGCGAAATCATTGTCTTCAAGTTCCCCGATAACCCGCGCGAGGATTATGTCAAGCGGGTGGTCGGGCTTCCGGGCGACCAGGTGATGATGCGGGACGGCATCCTGTTCATCAACGGCCGGGAAGTTCCGCGCCAGTATGTTGCGGCCTATGCCGGCCCGGATGACGGCGGCTTCTGCGCCGAGTATGACCTGTATCTGGAAAAGCTGGATAGCCGGGAGCACCAGCTGATTCTCTGCCACCGATCTCATCTGGGAGACGACTACGGGCCGGTTGATGTGCCGGAAGGATATTTGTTCGGAATGGGAGACAACCGCGATAATTCCGCGGACAGCCGCACCTGGGGATTTATCCCTCAGGACAACATCAAAGGCCGGGCCTGGTTCATTCATCTCCCCCTGAATCCCGCAAACCACTATCTCCCGCGCTGGAACCGGTTTTTCAAGATGATCCGCTGAAGCAGATCAGGCGGCCGCGAACCGATGGGGAAAAATCTTTTCGCGATTATTCTGGCGGCAATCTGTTTCGCCTATCCCTGCTCCCGCGCCGGGGCGAAAAATGATGATTTTTGCTCAGCGCCAATAAATACCAGCGAAGGTCCGGTGATCGGGGCAAAAGAAAATCATTCCCAAGTCTGCGTTTATAAGGGCATTCCCTATGCCGAGGCCCCGGTTGGGGATTTGCGCTTCAAGCCGCCGCAGCCTGCAATCAAAAGAAACGCGGTTTTATCCGCGACCGAGTTCGGCAATCAATGCCTGCAACCGGGCGGGAATACTCTGGCGCTTTTGGTCACCGGCTTATCAAAGCAGAGCGAGGACTGCCTTTATTTGAACATCTGGCGGCCGAAAAACCAGGACGGCCTGGGGCCGTTTCCGGTAATGGTCTGGATTCATGGCGGGGACTTGCTCCAGGGATCAGGCGCCTCGGCAATGTATGATGGCGCTTTTCTGGCGGGGGTAAAAGACCTTGTGATCGTGACCATCAATTATCGGCTGGGGCCGCTCGGTTTTTTGTATCATCCGGCACTGGCCGCGGAGGATGCGCATAAAAGCTCGGGCAACTACGGACTGATGGATCAGGTTAAGGCGCTGGAATGGGTGCGCGGCAATATCGCGGGTTTTGGCGGAGACCCGGCGAATATCACCATTTTCGGACAATCCGCGGGCGGATGGTCGGTCTGTCACTTGCTCGCCTCGCCGCTCGGCCAGGGCCTTTTTGACCAGGCAATCATTATGAGCGGCGGATGCGAGTGCGCGCGCGCGGTTGCGCAAGGTGAAGCCTATGGCCGGGAGTTCGCGGCTCGGCTCGGATGCGCAGGGGATGACGCGGCTCAATGCCTGCGCTTAAAAACTCCGGCGCAGATTATAGATGCCCTGGGCAAGGACTGGCAGGAGATGCTCGGAAAGTTTTTCCCGCATATTGACGGATACGCTCTGATGGAGATGCCCCTGGAAGCGCTCCGGTCCGGCAGATACAACCAGGTTCCGCTGATGGCCGGGTCCACGAGAGACGAGTTCAAAATTTTTGGGAACGAGATTCAGGGCCGGGACGAAAAAGATTTAGCCAGGCTGAAATCCGCCCTGGAAAAATATATGAAGGCGAAACTGGGTGGCGAGCTGTTCAAGCTATATCCGCCGGAGAAATATCCGAGCGCAAAGGACGCGGTTTATGACGCGGTGGGAGACGCTTATCTCGGCTGCCCGTGCTTCCGCGCCGCTTTGGCCGCGAGCAAGTTCCAGCCGACCTATTACTACCGGTTTGATTTTGACGATTTCCTTTTTCCCAAAATGATCGGCGCCGCGCACGGTTTGGATTTGCCCCTGGTTTTTGGGAACTATGGCGAGTTGCCTATGAGCCTGCTTTACACCCAAACGCAGGAAAAGAAAGCCGCACAACTTTCAGAAATTATGATGAGCTATTGGGCGAATTTTGCTAGAACTGGAAACCCCAATGGCCCGGGCTTGCCGGACTGGAAGCCTTACACAAATTCTTCCCGCTCACGGATGGCCCTGGATCTCCCGGTTCAGTCCGGCAAAGAACAGATGCGAGAAAAATGCGACTATTGGGCGAAACAACCGATTGTGGTGCATTGAATACAATCCGGGGCACGCCTCAGCGCCGTCCCATGCGCCCGCTATTCGTGGCGCATCCCGCGGGATTGTCTGCGCACTATTTTTTATTGGATTCAAACTTTGCGAAAAAGGCCTCCAACTTCGGCCGAAACTTTCTCTGCGGATTCCTCACCCGCCCGATGACCCAGGCATTCAACGCCGTTATTGGCACGCCGATCTCAGCGGCCATGGATTCCCGGGTGAAATGATTTTTCGGCGCGTTCAAAATCTCGTTCAACTTTTTCGCCAGCATCTTCTCAGTCATCTTTTTCCAATTGACATTTTTCCAGTCCATTCGGCCTCCCTTTCCTCCCTGATTTTTTTCCAAGCCGTCTCCAAAAGCCCGGCAAAGTTACGCACCTCGTAACGAGGCAAGGTCAAAATACACCTCGTTCCTCCTGATCAGGCCGGCGCCATCAAACTGCACCAGGCAAACCCCCACGCACTCCACAACCTTTTTCCCCACGGGAATTTTTGCCAGCCATTTGTTTAAAAAGCCTCCCTCCATCGGGATCCCTTCAATCTGGGTCCAGACCCAATCCGGATTACGACCGAGCAGTCCGGTAAAATATTTCACCAACTCTATTTTGCCCTTTACGCCATCCGGCACAACCGGGTCCAGGTAAAAAGCGTCCTCCGAGTAGAACGCCGCTAATTTTTCCGGATCATTCCCGGTCCAGGCCGGCAGCCATCTGGAAGCAAACTCCGCGGCTTGTTCCTTGGTCATCATCGCCATAATCCACCCCCATTGTTCTTTACGCGCCTAAAAAAATTAAGATATCATACCGCGGGCAAAGCAGCCAGCCTGATCGGCCCAGGGATGCCGCGGCCAAGGGAAAATGTCATCCCCATTTTCGCTTTGGCGCGACACCCCATTTCGCTGATCCTTGACAATCATTGGTTAATGCATTATTCTAAAAATTATAAGTGTCTAATTTTGCAACCGCAACCGAAGGTGATTTCACAGACATTTTAAAAGGATGTGCAGATTTTAAATGGCAGAGGAAAGAAAACCGCCCTGCGTAGTGTCCTGCCCGGTGATGACCGATACCCGGTTTTACGCGCAGAAAATTTCCGAGGGCAAATATGAAGAGGCTCTGGAAATTCTCTTGCGCGCGAATCCGTTTTCATCGGTTTGCGGCAGGATCTGTCATCATCCCTGCGAGAAGGGATGCCGAAGAGCCAAGATTGATTCCGCGGTGAGTTTGCGGATGCTCAAGCGGTTTGTGGTGGAGAACACCCAGGAATACCGGAATTCCCGGAAACGAGAGCCCAAAGCAAAACTCAATCGGAAAGTTGCGATCATCGGCTCGGGTCCTTCCGGCTTGACCGCGGCAAACGACCTGGCATTGGAAGGCTATTCAATAACGGTTTTTGAAAAGGCGCAAAATCCGGGCGGAATGCTTCATCTCGCGCTCCCCAGATACCGGCTTCCTTATTCCGTGGTCCAAATGGATATTCAAGACATTCTTTCCCTCGGAGTGATTTTGAAATGCGGAGTAGAGGTGGGCAAGGACCTCACGCTGGCAGAGCTTAGAAAAGAGCATAATGCCATCCTGATCGCAACCGGCCTGGCGGAAAGCCGGTCCCTGGATGTGCCGGGCATAGACTCGGAGGGGGTTTTTCTGGCGATCCCGTATCTTACTTCAGTTGCGCTCGGGAATCCTTTTCATCTCGGAAAAAAGGTGGTGGTGATCGGCGGAGGAAATGTTGCGGTGGATGTGGCCAGAAGCGTTGTCCGGCTGGGAGCGGAAAAAGTAGTGATGGTTTCCCTGGAATCGCGCAAGGAGATGCCGGCCTGGGAATCGGAAATCAAGGAGGCATTGGAGGAAGGCATAGAGATCATCAATTCGCGCGGACCGCGTGCGGTGATCAATCAGGATCACCGGGTCGCGGGCATTGAATTCAAAAAGTGCGTTTCCGTGTTTGATCAAGACCAGCGCTTCAACCCGAAATATGATGAAAAAAATGTGATGCTGCTTCCCGCGGATTCCATTATGATCGCAATCGGTCAGCGCGTGGACCTGGGCTTTGCCAGAGACTCAAATCTGAAAACCCTTCCCGCCGGCAGACTGGAATTCAATCCGCGCACAATGTCTCTTTCCGAGCCGGGAATCTTTGGCGCCGGGGAGGTGGTTTATGGTCCGGGCGCCGCAGTGGAGGCGGTGCAGAAAGGACATCTGGTTGCCAGAGCAATTGACCATTATTTAAAAACCGGACAGTTCCTGGAAATTGAAGACACGAGACCTGCTTCCATTGGCGAGATTCCAGAGGAAACCTTTAAGAAAATCCGGGAGCGAAAGCGGGTTGAAGTTGAGCACCTTTCCGCCCAGGAGCGGGTCAAAGGTTTTATGGAGTTTGAGCGGACTTACACCGAGGAAGAGGCGCTGAGAGAAGCCCGCAGATGCCTGTCCTGCACCGCCGGCGCGTTCGTGGACGAGGCTTTATGCGCGTCCTGCTTGAACTGCGTGCGCATCTGTCCGTTCGGAGTCGCCAGGGTTGAAAAGACCGCGATCATGCCGGAGGAAAAATGTCAGAGTTGCGGCATCTGCGCCGCGGAATGTCCGGCCGCGGCGATTGCGCTCAAGGTGTTTCAGACCGGCCTGATGAAATCCGAGATTGAGGAATTTCTAAGGCATACCCGGGAAAAAGGGAAATCAGAAAGCCTGATCGTTTGTTTTGCCTGTCTTTACGAGACCAGGACCCGCAAGACTTTGCTGGAGGGAAAGCAGGAGATGCTCCAGCAGGGAATTCTTTTAATCCCGATTCCGTGCGTGGGCAAGCTCAGCCTGCCGGACCTGCTTTCTCCGCTGGCGCTGGGCGCGGAGTCCGTGGTGATTATCGCCTGCGCGGGCGAGGATTGTTTATATCCGGGCGCGGATAGTTTGCTGATGAGGCGGGTTACAAAAGCAAAGGCTCTGCTTTCCGAGATCCAGGTTTCTCCGGAGAAGATCGATTTCTGGAAAACCCGGGAAGCCGCGGAAATTTCCTGGCAAGCCTTTTTACAGATTTCCAAAACCAAAACGATGTTTTCCCAAGGAGAAGTTAATGATCATAAGTGAGACCAAACCCATCGGCGAGATTCTGGATTTTGTCAGGGATTATAAAAAAATCCTGATCGTGGGATGCGGCGGATGCGCCACGGTCTGCTTTGCCGGAGGAGAGAGCGAGGTCAAGACGGTGGCGAATCTTTTGAGGATAGCTTTTCTCAAACAGAGCCGGGCGGTTGAGATTATTGAGGACTGCGCGCTCCGCCAGTGCGAATACGAATTTGCGGACAAGATAGTTGAGAAGGCAAAAGCCGAGGGGGTGGATGCGATTCTTTCGCTTGCCTGCGGCGTGGGCGTAAACTTTCTTGCCACCAAGCTCGGTCCGATTCCGATTTATCCCGGGGTCAACACGGAGTTTTTCGGAGCCGCGGTTGAGCATGGCTTCTGGGTGGAATTATGCTCGGGCTGCGGGGATTGCATGCTTCATCTCACCGGAGGCATCTGCCCGGTAACCAGATGCACCAAATCCCTGATGAACGGTCCCTGCGGAGGAACCACTAAAGAGGGCAAATGCGAGATCGGCCCGGAAGTGGAATGCGGATGGGCATTGATCATCAAGCGTCTGAAGGAGATCGGCCAGATGGATCGGATCGGAAAAGTGATTCCGCCCCGGGATTGGTCCTCGTCCCGGCACGGCGGACCGAGACGATTGAGAAAAGACTTGAAACTGGAAACTGAAGCGGCCAAACCACCTTCAGCTTTAGAAAAAAATTTGAGGAGTTCCAAATGAAAGCCGGAAGTAACCTGGAAAAAGTTCTGAAAGAGGGACATTTTGCCGTGACCGCGGAGATCGGTCCGCCGATGGATGCGGACGGAGAGGTTGTCCGGTCAAAAGCAAGGAAACTTAAAGGCTATGCGGATGCGTTCAATATCACGGACAATCAAACTGCGGTGGTTCGTCTGTCCAGCATTGCCGCCTCGGTGATTCTGCTTCAGGAAGGACTGGAGCCGGTGATGCAGATGACCTGCCGGGACCGCAACCGGATCGCGATTCAATCCGATCTCCTGGGAGGGTCCGCGCTCGGGATAAAAAACTGCCTCTGCATTGCCGGGGATCATCAGTCCGCCAGCGCCTCGGGCAAACTCAAGGGTCATCCGGGCGCGAAAAATGTTTATGATGTTGACTCCATTCAACTGGTGGCGATTCTGAGGAAGATGCGGGATGAGGGCTTGCAGGAAGGCGGGGATCCGATCAAGAAGCGACCCGCGCTTTTGATCGGCGCGGCCTGGACCCCGTGCGGCAATCCGATTGAATACCGTCCCTTCCGGCTCAAGAAGAAAGTGGAAGCCGGCGCGGATTTTATCCAGACCCAGGCGGTCTATGATGTCGCTCTTTTTGAAAGCCAGATGAAGGTTGCCGGCGAATTGGGGCTCTTGGATAAGACCGCAATCCTGGCTGGAATCATTGTTCCCCGCTCGCTGGGAATGATGAAATATATGAACACCTCGGTCGCGGGAGTGTCCCTCCCGGAGGCGCTCATCAAAAGGATGTCTGATGCCAAAGACGCGGCGGGCGCGGACAAGGAGCTGATGAAAATCAAGCAGGAGGAGGAAGGGATCAAAATCGCGGTTGAGCTGATAGAGCAGGTGAGGGCAATTACCGGCGTTCGCGGGATTCATCTTCAGGCGATTGAATGGGAGGATGCGATTACAGAGGTGGTGAAGCGGGCAAAGCTGTATCCGCGTCCGACTTTTTGAGAGTAAAAGTGAACGAAAGGTTTGGCGGAAAAACCAAAAAGGAGGTTTAAAATGCCGGAAAAGAAGTCAAAGGTTTTAGTGGTGGAAGACAATCAGGATGAAGCCAAGCTGGTTCAAATGTTGCTTTCTCAAGAGGGGTATGAGGTAGGGCTGGCGGCAAATGGGAAGGTGGGACTGGAGATGGTCGGCTCTTTCAAGCCGGACCTGATCATCCTGGATGTGATGATGCCGGAGCTGGACGGCTTCTCCGCCAGCAAGAAACTGCGCGAGTCGGGCAAAAAGGATATTCCCATCATCCTCTTGACCGGCGTGGCAAAGCAGATTTATAACACCAACTATCCTCTGGACGGAGTGCTTCGCGCCGAGGTGGATGAATACTTTGAAAAACCGATCAATCCGGAGGAATTCCTGAAAACGGTTAAAAAATATCTGGGCTAGGGATGCCGGACAAAAAAGTGAATTGCTGGGAATACCTGAATTGCGGGTATGGACCGGGAAGCGAAAATCCCTGTCCCGCGACCACGGATACCAACTGCAATGGCATTAACCAGGGACTCAATGCCGGAAGAATATGCTGGACCTTCAAGAATGTTCCCTGCAAAGTAGCCGAGGTTGCCTGGCTGGAGCCGCTGGGGAGTTGCATCTCCTGCTCATTTTTTCTCAAGGTCAAGGAGGAAGAGGGAGAGGAATTTCATCTTTTGAAACTGGGACAGGCGATCCAGGATGTTGAGAAGCTTCATTCCTGCCTGTCGCAGATAGAATCGCTGGTTAATATCCGCGAGCAACTGTTCACCACATTTGATCTGCGGGAAAACATCAAGAAGATCGCGGCCGAGGCGAAAAAACTCGCCGGCGCGGGCTGGTGCGGGGTTTATCTGGTCCGGGGAGAGCCGGCGCAGTTGATTCTGGAGACTCCGGTTCCCCAAGGCAAGGACCCCGTTGTTCTTCCGCTGGATAAAACCACTGCGGTGGGATTTGCCGCCACGCTCAACCAGATCCTCAACTTCAACCGGCTGTCCAGTTCCCGCGGCGAGGAGCTATTACCGGTTCCGTTTAACCTGACTCTGGATGAGCAATTGAAAGTCAAAACCAGATGTTTTGCCGCAATTCCCTTCCGGGACAATGACGGCAGGATGCGCGGAGTCCTTGCCGCGGCTAATTCGGAAAAAGGATCCTTCTCGCCCGATGACCTCTGGTTCCTGATCCGGTGCGGGTTTGAGCTGTCCTTTGCCGTGGAAAAAGCCCACTTTATTGAGGAAGGCATCAACGCGGTAAGGCTCGCCTCCATCGGAGAGACCGTTGCCGGTCTGGCGCACTGCATCAAGGGCATTGCCCATGCCCTTCGGGTCTCATCCTTTGTAATGAAAAAGGAAATTGAAAAGCATCCGTCCGAAAATCTTCAGATCGCGTTTGAAATCCTCAATAAGAATGTGGGACGGCTCGCGGATTTGTCCGTGGATGTTTTAAGCTACACCTCGGGTCAGCCCGGAGTGATGGCTCGCTCGGATTTGAATCAGACCGTCAATGACGCGGTCCGGCTCCTGGAAGCGGAAGCCTCGGTCCGGGGGATAAATTTCTCCGCAACTTATGGAGATGATCTCTCGGACTGTTTGATCAATCCCTCCCGAATCTACCGGTGCGTGGTCAACCTGATCATCAATGCCTTTGACGCCTGCACGCCCAAAGGCGGGTCGGTGAAGGTCAAGACCGAAAAAGTCTCTTTGGAGGAAGCGCTCATCTCGGTGGTTGACACCGGTTGCGGAATGGACGAAAGCACCAAGGTAATGGTCTTTGATCTGTTTAAAACCACCAAACAGCGCCGGAAAGGAACCGGAATCGGACTGCCCACAGTTTATGACATCGTGAACCAGCATCACGGCAGAATTGAAATTGATTCCAAAAAAGGACTCGGAACAACCTTCAATATTTTCCTGAAAATAAATTGACCGGGCCGGATGGGATCAGTCGCTGACCTGATCGCTCTCAACAGCTTTAAAATCCAAAGCTTCTGAAGCCTATATTTCCGGGCTGGAATTTGCCGATCCGGATTCTTCTCCGCTGCCGGCAAAAATCCCCAGGCTCAATCCGATCCCCGAAAACCATCCCATTTTCTTTTCTTTTAAGAATTTTAAGGATCGGGTTCCGAATTCCGAACCCCCAATCCCCAACTCCTAATCCCGAATCGCGAATTCTCACGGCCAATACCTGCCGCCGCCTCAAGCGCGGTTCACGGTACACGGTTCAAGGCGCACGGTTTATTCCGTGCACCGTTTATCGTTAACCGTTTGCCGCATTTACGGCCGATACCTGGCGCCGGTGTTGAAATCAGTGTAGCTTGGATTATCATATCTGCCTCCCCAGACAATCATCTCGGTGTCGGTCCAGACTGCGCTGTGAAAACCCCTTCCGACCGGAGCCCCGGTGGTGGAAGTTGCGGTCCAGACATTTTTCGCCGGGTAATATCTCGCGCCGGTCTTTAGACCCTTGGTCCCATACATACCTCCCCAGATCACCAGATATTTTCCGGTCCAGACCGCGGTGTAATAATTGCGTTCCGAAGGAGCATTGACGGTGGACATTTTTTTCCAGCCGTTGGTTGTCGGATTGTATCTGCCGCCGCCCTGACCCGGCTTTTGGCACCAGGTCAGCATCTCGGTCTCGGCCCAGACCGCCTTTGGGCTTCCGCAGGCAGAAGGCGCGTTATTCAGAGAAGTTGCGGTCCAGCTATTGGAATCAGGATCATACCTTCCGCCGCCTCTATACACTCCTACATCGTCATAACCCCCCCAGATAATCATCTCGGTTCCGGTCCAGACATAGCCGGCAGATCCGCGTTCGCTCGGCGCATTGATTGAGCTGATCTGGGTCCAGGAATTGCCGCTCGGATTGTATTTGAAGCCGTCATTAAAGAACTGTCCGCTGTTGCCTCTTCCGCCCCAGATAATCATCTCCGAGCCGGTCCAGATTCCGGCATGCATGCTCCTGGCCTCCGGAACATTGGTAGTGGAAGTCGCGGTCCAGCCATTGGTGCCGGGATTAAACCGGGCGCCGGTACTTATATAACTCATTGACGCAACTCCTCCCCAGACGATCATCTCGGTGTCAGTCCAGACCGCGGTATGCACACTTCTTGCTGAGATGGCATTGTCGGTTGGAATGGAGATCCAACTGTCCGTAGCAGGATCATACCTGCCGCCATCACCACGTTCATACCAAAAGCCGCCACTGAAATACTGTCCTCCCCAGATAATCATTTCCGTCCCGGTCCAGATCGCGCTGTGATAATGCCTGGGAGCCAGCGCCCCGGTGCTTGAAGTGGGAAGCCATCTGCTAATGGTCCAAGTCCAGACTGCCGGAGTGTCATCCACTGTGCCCAGGGCATCTTTGGCTCTGACCCGGAAGGTGTGACTGCCATTGGAAAGCTTGGTATAGCTCTTGGGCGAGATGCAGGCTTTCCACTTATTCTTGTCCAGCTTGCACTTGTAGGTGCAGCCACTGCCGCTGCAGCTAAACTCAAAAGTGGCGACATTCTGAGTGGTCAGCGCCGGCGGCTTGGAATTAATATAAGTGTCAAAAACAGGGGCGTAGCTTAGGTACGCCTCTTTCGCGGATTCCGACCCGGTCAAGTCCGTCTCGGGATCGGTCAGATCCCCGCAGGCAAAAATCCCCAGGCTCAATCCGATCCCCAAAATCCATCCAATCTTCTTTCTCATTTTTCGTCTCCTTTACTTTATAATAATGCGCGAGCGCCTTCCTTGTCCGCCGAAGCTCGGGTTACCAAGCGAAGGAGGAGGGCGCGATTCCTGGTTCCGGATTCTCACGGCCAATATCTTCCGCCGGCAGCATGGGTCCCGCCCCAGATGATCATCCGGTCTTCCGCCCATACCGCAACATGGGTGCCTCTGCCAGAAGGAGCATTCACAGTTGAAGTAGAGGTCCAGGAATCAGTATCGGGATCATATTTTCCGCCGGTGTTAAGATTGCCGGCATCACAAACCCCTCCCCAGATAATCATTTGAGAGTTCACCGTGTCCCAAACCGCGGAATGCCAATTCCTTGCCGCAGGCACATTTGTGCCGGTGGAAGTTGCCGTCCAGGAATTTCCGGCAAGGTCATAAACGCCGCCGGTGTTCAAGAATTCGGTATCATATCCGCCCCAAACAATCATCTCGGTTCCGGTCCAGACGCCGGCAGGATAGTCCCTTCCTGCCGGGGCATTGGCGCTGGAAATGTCGGTCCAGGAATTGGTGGCCGGGTTGTATTTTCCGCCGCTGTTCAGAAAATTGGTTCCGTTAAAGCCGCCCCAGATCAACATCTCGGACCCGGTCCAGAACGCAAGATACCTGAACCTTATTAAGCCTGGAGCATTGGTGGTGGAAGTCGCGGTCCAGCTATTTCCGGTTGGATCATACTTTCCGCCGGTATTCAATACACCCGATCCTGCCCAGATGATCATTTCCGTTCCGGTCCAAACTGCGTTATGTTGGTCTCTTGCATCCGGCGCGTTGGTGGTATTGGTCGGGGTCCAGGAATTGCTTGCCGGGTTATACCTGGCTCCGGTATTGAGGTCTGTCCCCACGGTGTTTCTTCCTCCCCAGACAATCATTTGCGAGTTCACCGTGTCCCAGACCGTGGAGAAGTAATCTCTGGCTTCCGGGGCGTTGACCGAGGAAGTGGCGGTCCAGGAATCAGTGGCTGGATCGTATTTGGCCCCATAGTTAACATCTCCGACCCCTGTGTCATCAAACCCTCCCCAGATAATCACCTCGGTGTTGGTCCAGACCTTGCCGGAGAATTGCACTCCCAACGGGGCATTGGTGGCGGAAACCGGAAGCCAGACATCGGAAATGGTCCAGTCATAGCCGGCAGGGGTTTTGTCGGTTTTACCGCTTTTGATTGCCTTGACCTGGAAGTTGTGATCCCCGCCCTTCAGCTTCTTATAAGTCTTGGGGCTGGTGCAGGTCTTCCAGGCGGCCGAGTCCAGCGAGCATTTAAAAGTGCAGGGCGACTGGTTGCAGGCAAAAGTGAATTTGGCCGTGGTGGAATGAGCTTCCAGCGCCGGCTTGGTCTTGATCTTGGTATTCAGCGCCGTGGCATGGCTCTGGCTCAGATCAAATTCCGAATCCGAGCCGGCCACATTTTCCAGGCCGTTCTCTTCTCCGGCCGGGCCGCATCCCAGAATCCCCAGGACCAATCCGATCCCCAAAAGCCATCCAATCTTCTTTCTCATTTTTCGTCTCCTTTGCTCTTTTAATGTGCGAGCGCCTTTCTTGTCCGCCGAAGCTCGGGTTAGCGAGCGAAGGCGGAAGGCGCGATTCCTGGTTCCGGATTCTCAGGGCAAATACTTGCCCCCGGTGGTTCCTCCCCCGCTTCCACCCCAGACAATCATCTGGGTCCCGGTCCAGACCCCGGGGAAATGAGACCTTCCAGCCGGAGCGTTGATCGTGGTGGTGGGCACCCAGGAATTTGCGACCGGATTATATCTGCCCCCGGTATTGACTAAGCCTATGCCTGCTGCATCTCCTCCCCAGATAATCATCTGCGAGTTCACCGTGTCCCAGACTGCATGATGGTGGAACCGAGCGGCAGGAGCATTAGTGGTGGAAGTTGCGGCCCAGGAGTTGCCTGACGGGTCATAGATTCCACCGGTGTTTAGATTGCCATCGTGATTCCCTCCCCAGACAATCATTTTACTTCCGGTCCAGATCCCGGTGAAGCCGTATCTTCCTTCCGGGGCATTGACCGTGGAGAGTGTAGTCCAGGAATTTCCGCTCGGATCATATTTAGCGCCGGTATCCAAATATGAGCCATTCCATCCTCCCCAGACGATCATTTCCGCGCCGGTCCAGACCGCAATCTGCTCTTCTCTTGCCGCGGGCGCACTGGCGGTGGAAGTCGTGGTCCAAGAGTTGCCCGCCGGGTCATAGATTCCACCGGTGTTTAGAAAGCCGCCGTCGTAACCTCCCCATACGATCATTTTATTTCCCGTGATGGGAACGAGCGTGAACCATCCTCTTGCGGAAGGGGCGCTAGCCGTGGAAACCGTGGCCCAGCTATTGGCAACCGGATCGTATCTCCCGTGGGTGGTGGCGTTGTAGCCGTCAGATCCTCCGCCCCAAATGATCATTTCCGAGCCGGTCCAATATGCCTGGTGAGAATGCCTTGCCGAAGGGGCATTGGCGGTATTAGTCGGGGTCCAGCTGTCACCTGCCGGATCGTATTTGGCTCCGGTGTTAGTCGCCGGATCTCCGCCCCAGATAATCATCTCGGTCCCGGTCCAGACCGCGGTGAAATCGTATCTTTCCGAGGGAGCATTGGTGGTGGAAGTTGCGGTCCAGGAGCCGGGATATAATTTAATGGTCCAGCTATAACTCGCCGGACTGCGGTCAGTGGCTCCAGAACTGCTCGTGGCTTTGACCTTGAAGGTGTGAGTTCCCTCCAGAAGATTCTTGTAAGCCTTGGGGGACTTGCAGGACTTCCAGGCTTGGTCATCCAGCTTGCACTTATAAGTGCAGGTGCCGGCAGTGCAGGTGAACTTAAAGGTTGCGCTGGCCGAATCAGATGGATCAGCCGGCTTGGATTTGAGGCGGGTGTTGGGAGCAGTGGCATAGCTTTGGCTCAAATCAAATCCGGAATCCTGCCCGCTTAAAATTTCCGTTTCATTTCCCTGGCTGGCGTCTCCGCAACGGATCATCAAAACCGCCATTGCCAGAAAAACCGCCCCAACCGCAAAACCTAATCCTTTTTTCATTTTTCCTCCTCAAAGACCTTGTCTCCTGACTTATAATTCTAATCCAAAATCCTGGCTCCTGATAAATTTCCGGGCGTATTCAATACGCCCCTACTAAATCATCAGGGCGTATATCTGCCCCCGGTATTATCATTTCCTCCCCAGACAATCATCTTGGTCCCGGTCCAGACCCCGGTAAAAAACGATCTCCCGCTCGGAGCATTGAGCAAAGTGGTGGGAACCCAGGAATTAGAGACCGGATTATATTTGCCCCCGGTATTGGTAATGCCTATCACTTCTGCGTCTCCTCCCCAGACGATCATCTGCGAGTTCACCGTGTCCCAGACTGCAACCTGCCGCCACCGAGCCGCAGGAGCATTAGTGGTCGCGGTTGCGGTCCAGGTGTCGCCCGAGGGGTTATAAATTCCGCCGCTGTTCAAACAATTATTGCTGTCATACCCTCCCCAGACAATCATTTTGGAACCGGTCCAAATTGCAGTCAAATTATATCTTGCTGCCGGGGCGTTGACCGTGGAGAGAGCGGTCCAGGAATTTCCGCTCGGGTTATATTTGCCGCCGGTATTCGTAGCTCCCGACCCGTTATACCCTCCCCAGACAATCATCTCGGTCCCGGTCCAAACCGCAGTATGTTGATTCCGGGTAAGGGGCACATCGGTGCCTGAAGTTGCGGTCCAGGAGTTGCCGACCGGGTCATAGACCGCTCCGGTGTTTTCGTAGGAACCGCTGTCTCCTCCCCAGATGATCATTTTATCGGTTGCCCAAACCGCGGTGGAAAGCCTGCGCGCAGAAGGAGCGCTGGCAGTGGAAGTTGCGCTCCAGGAATTTGTCGCGGGATTATAGATTCCGCCGGTGTTGGTTACGGTGTATCCGGTTTGAAATCCACCCCAGATAATCATTTTGGAGTTGACCGTGTCCCAGACCGCGCCGTGTTCAACTCTCCCGGTGGGAGCGTTGTCCGTGGAGGTCGCGGTCCAGGAGTTGCTGACCGGATCATATTCCCCGCCGGTATTGGTATATCCGCTGACATCTCCTCCCCAGACAATCATCTCGGTCCCGGTCCAGACCGCAGTGTGCTGGGATCTTCCCGAAGGAGCATTGGTGGTGGAAGTTGCGGTCCAGGAATTGCCGGAAGGATTATATCTGCCCCCGGTACTATCCCCGCTTCCTCCCCAGACAACCATCTGGGTCCCGGTCCAGACCGCGGCGAAATGAGACCTGGCGCTCGGAGCGTTAATAATGGTTGTGGGCGTCCAGGAATTGCCGGTCGGATTATACCTGCCCCCGGTATTGGTAACGGGGCCTGGGTCTCCTCCCCAGATAATCATCTGCGAGTTCACCGTGTCCCAGACCGCTTCATGGTAGAACCGGGCAGAAGGAGCATTGGTGAGCGAGGTTGCGGTCCAGGAGTTGCCGGACGGGTCAAAAATTCCACCCGTGTTTAAAACACCATCGGCATACCCTCCCCAGACAATCATTTTGCTTCCGGTCCAGATCCCGGTGAAGTTAGTTCTCCCGGACGGGGCATTGACAGTGGAGACCGGAGTCCAGGAATTTCCGCTCGGATCATATTTCGCGCCGGTATCCAAAGCTCCGGAATTGGTCCACCCTCCCCAGACGATCATTTCCGTGCCGGTCCAGACTGAAATATGGTTGCTCCGTGATAAAGGAGCATTAGTGGTTGAGGTTGCGGTCCAGGAATTGCCTGCCGGGTCATAGAGTCCGCCGGTGTTTAAAAAAAAGTCACTGTCGTTATATCCTCCCCAGACAATCATTTTGTTCGTTGCCCAAACCGCGCTGAAATACTTTCTTCCCGAAGGGGCATTAGTGGTTGAGGTTGCGGTCCATGAATTTAGCGAAGGATTATACCTACCCCCGGTATCGGTATAAGGATATCCTCCCCAGGTAATCATTTCGGTCCCGGTCCAGACCGCGCTGTGATATTCTCTCCCGCTGGGCGCATTGTCCGTGGCAGTCGGGGTCCAGGAATCCGCGGCCGGATCGTATTTCCCGCCGGTGTTGGCAAATCCGGTGTCAACTCCGCTCCAGACAATCATCTCGGTCCCGGTCCAGACCGCGGTCGAATCCGACCTTGCCGAGGGAGCATTGGTGGTGGAGGTTGCGGTCCAGGAACCCGGATACAATTTGATGGTCCAGTCATAGCTCGCCGGGGTCTTATCGGTTTTGCCGGAACTGTTGGATGCTTTGACTTTGAAATTGTGGGTCCCCTCGCCAAGATTGACATAGGTCTTGGGAGATTTGCATTTCTTCCAGGCCAGCGCATCCAATTTACATTTATAGGTGCAAGGCTTTTGATTGCAGGTGAAGGTGAACTGGGCCGTGGCAGAGTCCGAGTCCAGCGGCGGCATAGTCTTGATCGTGGTGTTGAGAGCCTTGGCATCGCTCTGCTCAAGATCAAATCCGGCATCAGGACTGTTTAAAATTTCTGATTCATTTCCCTGGCTGGCGTCTCCACAACGGATCATCAAAACCGCCATTGCCAGAAAAACCGCCAGAACCGCAAAACCTAATCCTTTTTTCATTTTTCCTCCTTGCCTATAGCTTTTCAACCTTATAACCTGCCGACTGGCCACTAACCACTAACCACCATCCCCTGACCACTATCGGATCAGGGCATAAATCTGCCGCCGCTAATTCCTCCCCCGTCTCCTCCCCAGACCATCATTCTGTTCCCGGTCCAGACCGCGGTGTGAAGCGCTCTTGGGGAAGGGCAATTGGTTGAACGGGTGGTTGGGACCCAGGAGTTGAGGACCGGATTATATTCACCCCCGGTGTCCAAATATGAGCCGTTGTCTCCTCCCCAAACAATCATCACGGTTTCGGTCCAGACCGCGGTGTGATCTCTCCTTGCCGAGGGCGCCTCTTCCAGGGAGGTTGGGGTCCAAATGTTGGACGAAGAATTATAAGCTCCACCGGTGTTGAGATAATTAGAGTCATCATATCCTCCCCAGACGATCATTTTGGTGTCAGTCCAGACCGCGCTGGAACCGTATCTTCCCGCGGGAGCGTTGACGCTGGAAATCGCGGTCCAGGAATTGCCGGTCGGGTTATATTTGCCGCCGCTGTTGAGAGCATTCGGAATATTCCAGCCGCCCCAAACAATCATTTCCGTTCCGGTCCAGACCCCAAGATGCCGGTCTCTGGCGCTGGGCGCATTGGTAGTTGAGGTGTCGGTCCAGGAGTCCCCGCTGATATCGTAGATGGCGCCGGTGTTAGTAAATAATGAGGCCCCGTAACCTCCCCACACGATCATTTTATTTCCAGTGATGGGAACGAGCGCGAACCATCCCCTTGCCGAGGGGGCATTGGTAGTGGAAACCGGATTCCAGGCGTTGGTCGCGGGATTATATCTCCCGCCGGTGGTGGCGTTAGAGCCATCGGAGCCTCCGCCCCAGATGATCATTTCCGAACCGGTCCAATGCGCCCGGTGAGCAAACCTGGCGGAAGGGGCATTGGTTGTAGAGGTCGGGGTCCAACTGTCAGCTACCGGATCATACTTGGCGCCGGTGTCAGTTGCCGGTGGTTCGCCGCCCCAAATAATCATCTCGGTTCCAGCCCAGACCGCGGTGTGTTCATGCCTTGGAACTGGCGCATTGTCGGTTGCCATTAAGAACCAGATTCCGGCGAATTCTATGCGCCAGATGCATTTTGCCGGAGTGGGATCGGATTGGCCGGAGCTGTTCGCGGCTTTGACCCTGAAGGTATGCGTGCCCTCCGGAAGATTCTTGTAAGCCTTGGGAGACTTGCAGGTTTTCCAGGCCTGGTCATCCAGCTTGCATTTATAGGTGCAGGGGCCGCCATTGCAGGTAAACTTGAAGGTTGCGCTTGCCGAATCAGTCGGATCAACCGGCTTGGACTTGATCTTGGTATTGAGCGCCGTGGCAGCGCTCCGGCTCAGATCAAATTCCGAATCCTCAGCGCCCAAAGCGCCAGAACCATTCTCATTCCCGGACTGACCACATCCAAAAAGACCAAGAATCATCCCGATCCCCAAAATCCATCCGATCTTCTTTTTCATTTTTCCTCCTTCGTGGTGCGGACACTCTTGTCCGCACACCTTTAATGTGCGAGCGCCTTCCTGCTTCGCTCGGATTACCGAGCTACGCAGGACAAGTCCGGCGCGATTCCCGGCTCCCGGTTCTCAGGGCGTATATATGCCCCCGGTATTTCCTCCTCCGCTTCCGCCCCACACAATCATCTGGGTCCCGGTCCAGACCCCGGCGAAATGAGACCTTGCGCTCGGAGCGTTAATAATGGTTGTGGGCGTCCAGGAATTGCCGGTCGGATTATACCTGCCCCCGGTATTGGTAAAGTTGGGGGTTCCATCTCCTCCCCAGACAATCATTTCCGGGTTAGCCCAGACGGCAATATGGTTGAACCGGGCAGAAGGAGCATTGGTGAGCGAGGTTGCGGTCCAGGAGTTGCCGGACGGGTCATAGATTCCGCCGCTGTTGAAATAATTAGAGTTATCATATCCGCCCCAGACAATCATTTTGCTTCCAGTCCAGATCCCGGTAAAGCCATATCTTCCGGCCGGGGCATTAACCATAGAAATTGCGGTCCAGGAACTTCCGCTGGGATCATATTTAGCCCCGGTCCCCAAAGGTGAGCCATTCCATCCTCCCCAGACGATCATTTCCGTGCCGGTCCAGACCGCAATGGGATAATTTCGGGCCGAAGGAGCATTCGTGGTAGAGGTTTCGGTCCAGGAGTTGCCAACCGGGTCATAGATTCCACCCGTGTTTAAAAAGTTATTATCATATCCTCCCCAGACGATCATTTTGTCAGTTGCCCAAACCGCATTTAAGTCCTGTCTTCCCGAAGGGGCATTGGTAGTGGAGGTTGCGGCCCAGGAGTTGGCCGCGGGATTGTATTTGGCGCCGGTGGAGGGATAGCCTCCGCCAATCCCACCCCAGATAATCATTTGAGAGTTCGCCGTGTCCCAAACCGCGCAATGAAGCTCTCTCGCGGTGGGAGCATTGCTGGTGGAGGTCGTGGTCCAGGAATCCGCGGCCGGATTATATTTCCCGCCGGTATTGGAATAGCCGCTGACATCTCCGCCCCAGACAATCATCTCGGTCCCGGTCCACACCGCAGTGTGATAGTATCTTCCCGAAGGAGCATTGGTGGTGGAAGTTGCGGTCCAGGAACCGGGATACAACTTGATGGTCCAGCTATAACTTGCCGGGCTGCGGTCACTGGCTCCGGAACTGTTGGATGCTTTGACTTTGAAATTGTGAGTTCCCTCGCCAAGATTGACATAGGTCTTGGGAGACTTGCATTTCTTCCAGGCCAGCGCATCCAATTTACATTTATAAGTGCAAGGCTTTTGATTGCAGGTGAAGGTGAACCGGGCCGTGGCAGAGTCCGAGTCCAGCGGAGGCATGCTCTTAATCGTGGTATTGAGCGCCTTGGCATAGCTCGCGCTGAAGTCCAATCCGGAATCCGGGCCGCTCAAGGTTTCCATGCCCTTGCCCGGGGACGCATCCCCGCACCCGATCAGGAATAAGACCATGGACCCGAAAACCGCCGCGCCTAAAACTACGATTTTCTTCATTTTGTCCTCCTTGCTATGCCCTCGGGCAAAGCCGCCGGTAATTTGATTCAGGGCGTATAGGCCCCTCCGGTTTGCGCGGTCTCGTATCCGCCCCAGATAATCATCTTGGTCCCGGTCCAAACCGCTCCGAACAAGGTTCTTCCGACCGGGGCATTAACAATGGTGGTGGGGGTCCAGGAATCCGCCGCCGGATTATACCTGCCGCCGGAATTGGTGCTGCCGTTATCATCCTGCCCTCCCCATACTATCATCTGGGAGTTCACGGTATCCCACACCGCGTTAAGGTAAGCCCGGGCGGCCGGGGCGCCGGTGAGGGTGGTTGGCGTCCAGGAATTGGCGGCCGGGTCATAGACACCGCCGGTGTTCAAATTGACATTATCAGGCGCCCCTCCCCAAACGATCATTTTGCTCCCGGTCCAAACGGTCGAGTGGTTGTATCTTCCAACCGGAGCGTTGTTGATGGAGGTCGCGGTCCAGGAATTGCCGCTGAGGTTATACCTGCCGCCGGTATTCGCGGGTGTCCCCTCATGTCCGCCCCAAATAATCATTTCCGTCCCGGTCCAGACCGCGCCTTGCATGTCCCGGGCCGAAGGGGCGTTGGCGGTCGGGGTGGCGGTCCAGGAGTTGCCGGATGGATCATAGACGCCGCCGGAATTCAATAATCCGCCTTTTTGTCCGCCCCAGACGATCATTTTGGACCCGGTCCAAACCGCGGTGAAATACTCCCGCGCCTCCGGAGCGTTGGTGGTGGAAGTGTCGGTCCAGGAGTTGGCCACTGGGTCATAAATGCCGCCGGTGTTGGTGGTGGTGTATCCTCCCCCCCAGATGATCATCTTGGCATTCGCGGTGTCCCAAACCGCGACATGATCCTGCCGCGCAGACGGAGCGTTAACCATGGAAGTCGCGGTCCAACTGTCCCCGGCCGGATCATAGACCCCGCCGGTATCGGTGACATCGCTGCCCATTCCTCCCCAAACAATCATCTGGGTGCCGGTCCAGACCGCGGTGACTTTATATCTGGTCGAAGGCGCATTAACCGTGGAGGTCGCGGTCCAGGAGCCGGGATAAAGCTTGATGGTCCAGATATAACTCGCCGGGCTGCGGTCACTGGCTCCAGAACTGTTGGATGCTTTGACCTTGAAATTGTGAGTTCCCTCGCCAAGATTGACATAGGTCTTGGGAGATTTGCATTTCTTCCAGGCCAGCGCATCCAATTTACATTTATAAGTGCAAGGCTTTTGGTTGCAGGTGAAGGTGAACCGGGCCGTGGCGGAGTCTGAGTCAAGCGGAGGCATGGTCTTGATCGTGGTATTGAGCGCCTTGGCATCGCTCCGGCTCAGATCAAATCCCGAATCCGGGTCATTCCCGACCCCGGAACCATTTTCTTCCCCCATGCCCCCGCAATTAACCAGGGCAATGGCCAGAAAGAACATAATTATCCCTGTGGTCAACCCCGCCATTAAACTCTTGTTTTTCATTGGAACCTCCCTTTTAAGACTTTCCAGCCTGGCTTATCAATCCCCGATTCTGATCCAAAAAGACTATGATTCCGGAGGCTATTTCCTCGTTGAAAACTATCTATTCAGTATAGCGCGGTAACAATTGAATTTCAATCCCGGCGCAACCGGAAAGTTCCGATTGCGCTCCCGCCACTGCGAGGGCTATGACCTCAAAATCCGGGCAAGGATCAGTTCGGCCTGGTCAAGCGGAACCGGCCGGGGGGCGTTGGCGAGCTTCTGGGGGGTCTTCATCACCGCCTTGACCGCATTTTGATAAATCTCCTCGGTCATTTCCGGGACCTCGCTCAGGCGCGCGGGATGACCCAGGCCGCGATAAAAATCATTGAGCCGGGAAAAAATCCCATCCCCCAGCGCGTCCAGACCCAGACCCGGATCAACCCCGAAAATCGGCGCCAGCTTCCGCGTCTTTTCCTCCACCGCGGGCAAATAGTATCTCCAGCTCGGGACAATGGTGAGCGCGACCGCGGAGCCATGGGGGAGGATGTCCTTGAAGCAGTAGCTGAACCCGTGCGGGAGACCGGTGCCTTTGTAAGTGATCCCGATCCCGCCGTAAGTGGACGCGAGGGACATCTTCTCGCGCGCGGAAAGGTCGGAAAGGCTCTGTTTCAAGCGCGGCAAATTTTCCAGGATCAGGCCGATCCCCTCAATACTCATCGGCGTGAGCCAGTCCGGTCCGGCCTGGGGATTAAGATACGATTCCAAAATGTGGGAAAAGGCGTCCAGCCCGCTCGCCACCGTCAGCTTGAGCGGCCCGGTCAGGTTAAGCTCCGGGTCAATCACCGCGATGCTCGGGCAGAGCGCCAAGTCAATGATCAGGACCTTGGTTTTTTCCGATTGGTCAAAGATCACCGCGTACTTGGTGACTTCCGATCCCGAGCCGGCGGTGGTGGGAAGCGCGATCAGCGGCCTTAGCCGGCCGCCGGTCTTTTTGATCGCGGCCGTGACGCTGTCCGCGCAATACATATCCTTAAGCGCCATCCCGAGCGTGGCAATGGTTTCCGCGCACTTGCAAGCGTCAATCACCGAGCCGCCCCCGAGCGCGACCAGGAATTGAGGCGCGCTCTGCTTTATATGTTCCGCGAGTTTAAGAACCGTGGCATCGGACGGCTCCGGCTCAATCCCGGCGAAAACCTCCGGCCGGATCCCCGCTTTTTCCAGCGTTGCCTTGACCTGATCCAGAAATCCGAGCCTCTGCGCAAACCCGCGCGAGGTAATAAGCAGGCATTTCTTGCCCAGGTCCGAGCAAATCGCTCCGAGGTCATTTCGCTTGCCGCTCCCGAAATAAATTTTCGTGTAAGGATATTGGTCCAGGTATCCGTTCATTTTTTCTTCTGCTCCTGAATCGCTTCCGGGAAAGGATAGACCAGGTTCCGGTCGGTGAGTTTTCCGCCGTTGATCCGGGGCGCGAGTCCGAAATATTCGCCCATCGTGATGCTCCTCCATTCCAGGCAGTTATCGCAATCCAATGCCTGGAAGTTATAGACGAGGCCGTTTTCAAAAACCCGCACCAGCGCAAACCCTCCCGGATATTCCTTGGGGGTCGGGACAATGATTTGCGGAACCTCGCGGTCACCGAATTTGAGAAACTGGATTTTCGCGCCGTGCTGGTGCCCGTAAAAACAGGCGATCACCTGCGGATTTTGCTCCAGGATTGACAGAAATCGCTTCCGGTCGTCCTGATTGATCCCCGGGGCGCCGATTCCCATCTGGTAATGAGTGAAAATAAAAGTCGGCACACGCGCGTCCTCCTTCAAAATATTTTCCAGCCAGGCAAACTCCGCAGGCGCGATCTCCTCAAATCCGTCCGCGAGCCGGATTGAGTCCAGGCAGATGAACCGGAATCCCTGGTGCGAGAAACTGTAATAGCTTTGGTCCAGCTGGAAAACTTTTTTCAGCCAATCCTCGGGCTGATCGCCCACCCGGTCATGGTTCCCGCGCAGAACATAATAAGGCTTTTGCAGTTTGTCCAGAAAATTCTTGGCGATTTCATATTCTTCTTTGGTGAACCAGCTAGTCAGGTCTCCGTTGACGATGGTAAAATCCGGTTGCAACTGATTGATCCGCTCAACCGCGTTCCGGTTGGTGAAATTCCAGTACGGATCATTCGGGTCTTTCCATTTGAAACCCGGCATCAGCGACGCCCTCCGGGCTCCGGGCAATAGCATCAGCCCGGCCAGATCCTCCTTGATATGAAGGTCGCTGATGATGGCGAAGCTGAAAAGCAATTTTCCCTCCGGAAGCGCAAGCGTGGTCAATTTCCCCGGCGACAGACGCATCCCCCGAGATTTTTCCTCGCCACACTGGATTTGATAAAAATATCCGACGCCGGACTTAAGGCCCTTGACTTCCAGAAAATGAAATTTCCCCGCCTGGCCCGACTCCGCCTGGCTTTGATCCAATTTTGCCTGGTTGGCTCCATAAATCACCTTGCAGATCCGCGCCTGATCCGTCTCCCAGTAAACCGCAAAGGAATTTTCCGTGACGGTCAAAAGTTCAGAGTTTGAGATTTGAGCATTCGCGCAGAAGGGTACTGCAAAAATAAAAAGCAGAAGGGAAATAATAACCTGGATTCCGGAAAGAACCGTACACCGTTCACCGTTCACCGTGTACCGCTTCATTCTTCCGGCGCCGGCCCTTCCCGGGTGAAAATCACAAACGCCATTGCCGGCCGTTTGCTCCCCTCTCTCATCGCAAACTGAATCCCCTCAAAATTCCAGCCCTCTTTCACCTTCTCGTTGATGATCTCTTCCAGCCGGTCGTCGCTCACAGTGGAAGACTCCACCACTTTATACAAAAGCGCCATCCTGGTTATTTTATTCCAGATTTTAAGGTTTTTGCAAGAGCCAAAATCGTGCGAGGTCAGGCATCCCGCGAAACGCGGGACCTGACACTACCGGGCAGCGTTCACCGTTTACCTGATTTTTGGTGGCGGCGAAGGGCTTTGAACCTGATTTGCGCTCGGAACGCCCTTTGCACCCACAAGGACAGGATACACACAAAGCCGGACAAAATCAAATACTTGCGCCGGAAAATCGGACAGACTCGGATAGAGCCGGAACTGACCAGGAACCCGCAAGAACCACATCCGGATACATAACGGGATACATAACAGAGCCAGCCGATTTTCCAGCAAACCTTCAGTCCGTTATTAAGGTGCGCAAGGAACCTTGATCTTTGGATTCTGATCCACGCGCCTACATTCTCAAACTGAATCGTGGGCTGAAGCGGGGGTATCCTTGCGAAAAATTTATGGCCAATACCTTCCGCCGATGGCCGAATAATCCGAGCCGCCCCAGATGATCATCTGGTTCCCGGCCCAGACTGCGGAGGGAACGGCCCTTGCAGTCGGAGCATTGGTGGTGGAGGTTGAGGTCCAGGAATTAGATGCCGGGTTATATCTGCCGCCGGTATTATCTAGGTTATTTCCTCCCCATACAACCATTTCTGTGCCGGTCCAGACCGCGGCAAGGCCATTTCTTCCGGAAGGCGCAGTGGTGGTGTCGGTCGCGGTCCAGGAATTGCCTACTGGATCATATATGCCGCCGGTGTCCAAATAATGCCAGGTGCCGTCATTATACGACCCGCCCCAAATGATCATCTTGCTTCCAGTCCAGACCGCGGTGTGCTGGCTCCGGATGCCCGGAGCATTGGTGGGACTGGTGGCGGTCCAGGCATTGCCGCTCGGGTCATACTTTCCGCCGTTGTTAAAATAGACCGCCCCGGATCCGCCCCAGACAATCATAAGGTTCAGCGGGCTCCCGGTCCAAACCGCGGTAAAAGAATCTCTGGCCTCGGGCGCATTCGTGGTTGAGGTCGGAGTCCAGGAATTCCCATTGTAGCGCCCGCCGGTGTTGAGATCGCCGCCGCCGTATCCGCCCCAAACGATCATTTCCGTGCCGGTCCAGACCGCTTTGTGATTATACCGGGCCGTGGGGGCATTCGCGGTTTCAAGTGCAACCCAACTGTTGGTACCCGGGTTATACTTGCCCCCGGTGTTTTCGCCGACGGGGCTGGCACCGCCCCAGACGATCATCTCGGGATCCGCCCAGACCGCGCTATGGAGACTTCTTCCGGAAGGGGCATTATCGGTGGGGGTGGCCACCCAGGAATCAGTTGCCGGGTCATAGACTCCGCCCGTGTTCAAATAATGCTCAACGCCGTCATAATAGTCTCCGCCCCAGAAAATAGCCTTGGTCCCGGTCCAGACTGCGGTTAGATTGCTCCTTCCCGCCGGCGCATCGGTGGCGGAAGTCAAGGCCCAAATATCCCCGATATGCCAGGAATATTTCGCCGGGGTCCGGTCCCAGACTCCGTTCTTGCCCGCCTTGACCTTGAAGGTGTGGTCTCCCGGTGTGAGAGCGGCATAGGTTTTGGGCGATTTGCACTTTTGCCAGGGATTCGCGTCCAGCCAACATTTGTAAGCGCATCTTCCCGCGGTGCAGGAGAACTTGAAGGCCGCGTCGGTGGATGTGGTCGGTGACGCCGGCCGGCCGGTCTTGCTGAGCTTGGTATTGACCGTTGAGGTTTGATCGCTTTGAGTTTGATCAAAGTCCGGGCTTTCCTCAGATTCCAAGCCGGGATTATCACCCCCAGCCTTTCCCCCATCACCGCAAGAAACCGCAATCAGACTAAATGAAATTGCCAACCCAAAGATCAAAACCCAATTTGCTGTTTTCTTGCCCATGACCTGCCTCCTTTAAAATCCATTCCCGTAATTATAACCCCGGTCAGTGTCAGATTCGGTTAATACTGGAATAATTTTTCCAGATTTTCAGAGGGTGGGGCAAAACATCAAATGAATCAGCATATCCAAAACAAACCACTAAACTTCTTCACCCCTTGATACTGCCAGCTATTTTGTATCAAAATTCCATACCGATGTCAAGGATAAAATGCCATTTACAATTTGGGGGATGGTCAATGGGTCTAATAAAGCCCCTATCCAGCTAAAAAGAGGGCCGGAGTGCACCCGCTTGAATAGCGGTCAGGGAGGACTTTGGGGCAGGACTTTTTTCTGCCCAAGACCGTGGTCAAGATTAAGACCACGATCTGCGCCACGATGGGGAGGATTTCCCAAAAGTCCGGTTTGTCCTTCTTGCTCAATTTAGCTCACCTCCCCGTGTTCCTCTTTCATCTTTTTTCCGCCTCAAAGGTCTGATCAATGGAGCGGCTGGCGAACTGGAAAAACAGGGAGCGGCAGCATCGTTCGCCAAACCCGACCCTGAATGTCTATGGCCGCTCCCGATGGGACCGGAAGGCCGGGATGGTGGAGCGGATTGAGGACGCAATTTCCCAGGAAAATTCAGAACGGATTGCACAACCGAAATTTGCCGTCCTGGGAAACTCAATGAAATCAAGCGGTTCATTGGTGGCGGCGAAGGGCTTTGAACCCCCGACACTGCGGATATGAGCCGCATGCTCTAACCACCTGAGCTACGCCGCCACCCTCTATCTTTTTAGCATAAAAGTCCGCTAAGTCAAGAATGAAAAAAATAGCCCGCCCGACCCGGAGCCTTCTGCCGACCGTCAAACACTTTTTTTCTTTGTTAAATTATGGATTTTTCAACTGTTGCGTCCCGCGAGCGGGACGCTTTGGAGTGCGGTGTCCGCGACACCGCTTTCAAAAGCGACGCCGTGGGCGTCGCAGTCCAAAGCGCCTTGGGCGCGGATAATGAAGCCGTTGATTTTAGTAAAATAAAACTGTTAGACGGTCAGGCCTTCTGACCTTGACAGGGTCGGCTGGCAATGCAAGAATAAAGGCGACAACTTTAGAGGACAATGTAAAGGATGGCCAAGATAACCCGACTGAATTCTCTGCCGGCAAGAGAGCGCGACGAGATTTATAAGCTCTTGATCCCGGGAGAGGTTTTGAAGATCTTTGAGATAGAGATGAAAACCGGCCGGAACCGGAAAGGGGAGCCGGTGATTATGGTGGACTGTCCGGATCATCAATGCGAGGGGAGCGTGGAGGTTAAGAACGATCCCCGGGATCAGGATCCGATCTTTTACATTGAAGTGAGCGATTCTATGGATCTGGTTCAGTTGCGCTGGGATTTCATTTTGATCAATGACATCCGGATGCCCAGGTACAATACGGATATTACTCAGGAGGGCCAAAGCCGGTGGCTGAAATGGACCAGCCGGAATATACCGGAAGAGCTTCGGGCATTACAGGCCGGGCTGGCTCCGGGTCAGGTGCGGCAGGGGTTAAGGCTGATGGACGAGGTGAATCAATGCCTGGACCGCTTTTGCGGGTCGCTCGGTCTGAAAAGCATTTATATGGAGGCGCTCTTTTATCATAATGCGATTGCCTATGAACAGCACGGGTTCCGGTATTTTGAGGGCGAGAAGCTGATGCGCTTTATCAATCACGAGTTTATGCCCGGGGGCCGGCTGTTTAAACTCCTGGATGACAGCCCGTTCCGGAAAAGGGCTTTTCATAATACGGTTCGGGGCCGGAGCTGGGCGATTCATGATGGAATTCTGGAGGACCTGGCGGATCCCGAGTTTGACAGCTGGGAGCCGGCCAAGATGTATAAGATGATCGGGAAATATTTCCAGGTGGATACTTTTCCGACTGCGATTTATTAGGCGGACGCGCATCCCGCCTCCGCGGGATGCTCCACCAAAGGGAGAAGCAGAGAAATGTATGAGAAAAATGTGGAACGGATTGAGCAACTGGTTCAGGAGCAGAATCAGTGGCGCTCAAGCACCATCAACCTGATCGCCAGCGAAAATGCGATGAGCAAACGCGCCCGGCAGGTGATGGGCTCGGATTTCTGCCATCGCTATGCCGAGGGTCATCCGGGAGAGCGCTATTACCAGGGCACGGAGAAAATTGACGAGATTGAAACCCGGGTCAAACAGCATTTAAAGGCCCTGTTCGGGTGTCGTCATATGGAGGTCCGGCCCATTTCCGGCACCGTGGCCAATGACGCGGTCTTTTCCCGATACATCAAATCCAACGAGATCGTGATGGTCAATTCCACCGCGGGCGGGGGTCATATCAGCCATCACCGGCAAGGCTCGGTGGGGAAATACACCGACAATATCATCAGCTTTCCCCTGACCAAAGATGGCTATCATATTGATATCAAGGAGACCATCAATATCCTGGAAAAAGTGCCGGTGAAGGTGATGATTCTGGGAAAAAGCCTTTACCTCTTCCCGGACCCGGTCAAGGAGCTCGCGCCCATCTGCAAGGAACTCGGCATCGTCCTGATTTACGACGCGGCCCATATCCTCGGCCTGATCGCCGGCAAGCGCTTTCCCGACCCGCTCAAAGACGGCGCGCACATTATCACCGCCAGCACCCACAAAACTTTTTTCGGCTCTCAGCGCGGAGTGGTCCTGAGCAATATGAAGGACTCGGAATGGGCGATGATTGATAAAGGCGCTTTTCCCGGCTCGTCCAGCAATCATCACCTGGACACCCTGGTCTCGCTCGCCATCAGCACTTATGAATTCCTGGAATACGGAGAGGAATACGCGGACCAGATCATCAAGAACGCCAAGAGCCTTGCCCAAGATCTGGATGAAGCCGGATTCAAGGTTGAGGCCAAAGAATTCGGATATACCGAATCACACCAGATCGCGGTCAATGTCCAGGAACTGGGCGGCGGCGACGAAGTGGCCAGAATCCTCAAGGATAATAACATCATCCTCAATATGAACCTGCTTCCCTTTGACCCGCTGGAGCGCGTGACCAATCCGAGCGGAATCCGGATCGGGGTCCAGGAGATGACCCGGTTCGGGATGAAGGAAAAGGAAATGAAAGCGATTGCCGATTTCTTCAAGCGCGGCCTTTTTAGCGGAGAGTATGTCGGGGAAGAGGCGAAGGAATTCCGGAAACAATACCAGATCGTTCATTATTCCTTTGATCCCGATTATTTAGAGCTTCGGGCCAAAACCCGGGCTAAGGTGGTGGCAAGCTGATGTATCAGCTCAAAATCACCGAGTGGTTCAGCGCCGGCCATCAGCTCAAGGGCTACCACGGAAAATGCGAGGAGATGCACGGACATAACTTCAAGGTGGAGCTTTTGGTGGAAGGGAAAAAACTGGATGCAACCGGACTGATGATTGATTTCAAGGACTTGAAAGAATGGCTGGGAGAAATCCTGGAAGAGCTGGATCATAAAGTCTTAAACCAGGTTCCGGCCTTCTCCCGCGAAAATCCCAGTTCGGAAAATATCGCCCGATACCTTTTTAAAAAAATTTCCCCCAAACTGCCCAGAGGCGTCCGGCTGACCGAAGTCTGGGTCTGGGAATCCGAGAACGCCGGCGCCGCTTATCGGCCTGATAAGGCTTGAATTCGCAATCAGTTATTTAAAATCCGCCGCAAATTTCCGAAGCTCAGCTCCTGATGGGTATGCGATTTGACAACCTTTTAAAAATATGTTACGAATTTATTAAGCCTAGAATAGCCTAATTTTCTTTGGCAAAAAGGGTAAGGAGGGCAAAATGAATAGAATGGTCTCGGCTCTGGCGCTTGGTTTTTTCCTCTGCCTCTGCCAATGCGATGGAAGTGATGATGAGCAGGAAGAGGGGCAGGGCTATGTCCTGACTAAGATTCAAAGCCCAACCAGAAATGACCTCTCCTCGGTTTTTATGGTTAGCAGTGATGATGTCTGGGCAGTGGGGTCAGGTGGCGCGATCGTTCATTGGAATGGTTCGTTCTGGGGTCTCGTTCGCAGCAGAACCGGCATAGACCTTAAAGCGGTTTATTTTACTGACCGATCTAATGGCTGGGCCGTTGGACGCGATGGTGTCATCCTGAGATATCAAAACTATGACTGGCACTCTTATAGTTACCCTACCGCTGAATGGTTAACATCTATTTGTTTCAATTCCTACGCAGATGGCTGGATAGCAGGCAGTAATGGTGTAACCATTCACTATAATGGAACTGATTGGAAGGAAGCCGGTAGCTCTATTAAAGATTGGATCAATGATTTATCTTGCATTTCCGGTGGAGACCTCTGGGCCATTGGTTCCTTATATGAATACGATGGAACGGCCGAGCACCATTATCGCGACTTGCTTCATTATGTGAATAATGATTGGCAAATCGTTAAGCGGAATGAAGACCATCTGGAGTTTTCAGGTATTGCTTTCTTTTCAAATAATTTTGGAAAATTATTGGCTATGTACCAGCACGGAGGCATATGCTATGGCACCAATATTTTAAAATATAATGGGAACCGGCTTATTGTGGAAAAAAAAATTGGATTCAATCTTGAGGATTTGCATTGCAATTCCCCTGATGATTGCTGGGCGGCAGGAAACTCCGATATCACTAGAGCGATTGTTCACTATGATGGGGATAATTGGAATGTGATCTTGGGAGAAAAATGCCGGGAATGCCAATGCACCGGCTATCCTATTAATTATCATACATTCTTGTCTGTGCATTCAATTTCTTCAAATGAGGCATGGGTAGTGGGCACTGATGGAAAAATATTTCATATAGAAAGGAGGTAAGGCGATGAAGAAAATTATCAAGCAATTTTGTTTTTGGGCTCTATTTATTCCATTAGAATTGCTGGCGGGGACTCTTGATTTGAACCTGCAATTTGACCCTAATGATATCCAAATTGGGAGTATTGATGGTTATGATTTCGTGACCTTAAAGGGGACGCAAAATATGGGGATGCCAGGTACCCCCTATCTTCCGGCTGGTTCTTTTCAATTCCTCATACCTGCTGACTCAGAAATTGTAAATTTTCAAATTCTTGATTCAGACACCCTTGCTTTATCGGGATTTTATCTTGTTTACCCTGCTCATCCCGGGATTCCGATTTCCAGCGCAATAATGCCTGCTTTTGTTGATCCTGATCCCTCTATTTATAATTCTTTAAATCCCTATCCTGATGAAATAATCCACTTGACCCCAACTGGCGCGATGTCTGGATACAGGATCGGATGCCTTCTTGTCTATCCGATTCAATATATTCCAGCATCAGGCAAATTGATTCTATATACCAATTTGACGGTTAGAATTGTATATCAAGGAGGAGTGGTCACCCCCAAGCCTATGACCGAGCGCCAGAAGAAGGTTTTCCGTGATTCATTAGAAAAAATGATATCAAACCCCGATGATATTGAAGAGTTTTCTCCGCCTTTACTTGAGGTTGAACATCATTCGCCAGGATCTCCCGAATATGTGGTTGTCACCACGGAAAAATTGAGGCCCGTGTTTGAATGGCTTACTTACTGGAAAACCAGGAAGGGTATTTTTGCTAAAGTAAAAACCTATGAAGAAATTGAGGATGAGTATGACAATACTTATTTGGCTCCTCTCTAAAATTTGTGGGTGATCGTTGACAAATGGGCAATAAAAAGCACAGTCTTTTCGGGCAGTTAGCTCGACCAAGAGGCTGCCCGAAACGAGGTGACTGTGCTGATCGAGAGTTTAGTGAGGAAAACCTTGG
>Ga0315277_10001149_pt1 | contig 39175 bp, 28 predicted proteins | sample YL17G05_15_MG_FD_203695 | JGI IMG/M metagenome (GOLD analysis project Ga0315277, IMG submission 203695) | Sediment microbial communities from Yellowstone Lake, YNP, Wyoming, USA - YL17G05_15 | ecosystem: Environmental > Aquatic > Freshwater > Lake > Sediment | place: USA: Wyoming | collected...
TCAGTCTCTCTCCGTATTTGGCGCGGAGATCGTCGAGCGCCTTCACCGCTTCCCCAAGCTGCAGGGTCCAAGGATACACTACGACGAAGAAGAAGTGTGGCTTCGAGGGTGCCGCGTCGATGTCGACCATCACTTTGCCGACGAGGTTGTCTTCCCCGCTCCACAGGTGCGTCGACCGGATCACGGGCGAGGCCGAGTCCTCCCCTCCCTGCATCCAGACATCACGGGTCACCGCCTGATCCGCATAGTCCAGGATGAGCCCCCTCGGCGTGAGAATATTGACATACGCTTCCAAAGTCTCCTCGCGGTAGGGAATCTCGTACGCCCTGAACGCGTTGAGGAGCCAGACGGTGTCCATATCTGCCGCCGCCATGGCCCTCTGGGTCCTGACGAGGTACTGCTCGAGGTCGCTCTGCGGCTCGAATCCGGGATAGAGGTATCCAGCCCCGCTCGGGCCCGCCACGAAGGAGTCGAGCGTCGTGGCCTTGGAATAGTAATAGTCGAGAATAGGAGGGGCGAGCTGGGCCAGCAAGGGGCTGATGCTCCATGCGATCGGCACCGTCCCGCGCACGCCGTCCTGCCAGACCTCCAGCATCTTGGCGGTGGCGAAGTCGAGGTTGTCTCCATCGGGAACCGCGAAGCTCACATAGATCCCGTCATCGGCCAGGGGAGGTGCGGGCGGGACGATCCTCTTCTGGCTGAAGGGCGCCGGCGGTGATAGGCCAGAAAGGAACGAGAGGTTGGGGACGTTGTGCCCGCCGAGGATGAACTTGCCCTCGCTCGAGGCGGCCTGCACGAAGAAGTTCTCCTCGACGAGGTTCGGAGTCTCGAACCAGCCGAGGACGGGGATGTTGTGCGGAGTCGAGGCGAGGACATCCTTGGTGAAGTCGATTTCCTCCTGTGACGCGAATGGACCCTGCCTTGCGTAAAACGTCCAGACTCTGGAAGCAATCAGATAGTCCCTCAATCCGGTCTTGTCCGGGGCGATGATTCCGAGGATGTTCTTCGATGTCCTTGGATAGAACTCGGCGAACGATTTGCGCTGCAGCTGTAGCGCGCTGAGACCTGACCATGGCGGTTGACGGAGATCATAAGCCATTGACAGCCCCGTCAGCCCGGAGACTTCCTGCTCAATGGACGGGTCGACCATGATGCAATTCTCAAGGCCGGCCATCACCGTCGCGACAGTGATCGTATCGGGGCGGGATGGATCGTAGACAACGAGACCTGATGCGAATGAGGCGAAATCGTGGAGGAATTCGGCGGGCGGGATTGGGCTGAAGTTGACAGGGTATCTCCCCCGGATGAATGGGAGCAGGAAAGATGTGTTGCCGGTTCCGGTCGTGTTGAGGAATATCTGCGCGCCATCGCGGTTGACGAGGCCTTGCAGGGAGGAGAGGGCGAGCATCATGCCCTGGCTCGTCTCTGGCGGGACGTCGACCACGAAAGCGTCGGATCTTGCGCCGAAGAAAGGGAAGACATCGGTGGAGCCCGAGACAAGTCCGTAATCCGACCGCGGCAGGTTACCGGCGACCTGAGCTCCGATTCCCCCCGCCGCCACGATCACGATTACGAGGATGCACGCGATTCGCAGCCTCGTGCTCGGTTCCCGCCTCGACTCCATCTCTGCCGCGCATAAGCGAGGGCGTAATTAACCGCTGTGGAAGAGGGGCGCTGCGGATGGAATCGCAGGCGATAATGGAGGCATCACTCTTAAGTGCGAGAGACCGCGGTGGATGCGATACTCCTGTCAAATCCGAGGGAGGAAAGAGCAAAATGCCGAAATACGTGACATATCTGCAGATAGTGTTGAACCCGAACAGCCAGAAGCCTGGCGAGATTGCGAGCGAGCTGAAGAAGCAGGGATGGTGGCCCGTGTGGGGCACCTACGACTTCGCATGGCCGTGGAGCGCAAAGTGGACCGCGGACGACAGCAAGGAATACTGGAGCAAGGTCAACAAGGCGCACACCACCATGAAGAAGCTCAATGTCTCATGCTCGTTCAGGACCTACGAATGGGGAAAGGAAAACACCCCGGTCTATTGGCCGAAGAACTGGAACTCGACCAAGGCATGGTCGAAGAAGTAGGTTCTGGAAAGTCGCCAGCGGCTGGTCAACTGTAATGTCCAGCGCCAGCGCTGACGCCGGACTGTCTTACCTATTTCAACGACTTCGATAGCTCACGCAGCGGTCGGCGTCGGAGTCTCCTTCGTGGGAGTCGAAACGATTCTCTTCAGTAGTGGGACGTTTCTCAACTTCTTCGCGAGCCATGGATCTAAGCCCCACGCATTCTGCCGTCGATAGAGTAGCAGGGTGAGCGCCGAGGCGAGCATCAGCAGGTTGACCCTGAGGATTCCCGGATTGGTGTGGCCTGCCGCCAAAATGATGCCCAAGTTCATCAACGGCGCGCCTAGGAGGCTGATTTTGGTGAAGGCGCCGGTGAGTATCGAGATGCCGATCAGCAATTCGAGCGCCGCCATGGTGGTCATGACGGCACCGGCATTTGGAGCCATGACATTGTCGAGCAGCCAGCTCATGCCCGGGACAGGATTGGGGCCGATCCGGGTGGGGAAGTACAGCGTCGAATAGGAAACATTGTACCATCCTCCCTGCGACCATACGTCTCCGATGAGGTAGCCATATCTCTCGTTCCCGGATGTGGGACCTTGCGCGACATTCACATCGTACATGTTCAACGTCCCGCCCATGACCCAGATGAACCCAAGCATGAGGATCAACGGGGCCAGCACAAGAGGATAAAACCGGAATTTGGCCTTCATGGCAATCCCTAGACTCGGCGATTTATCAACCTTGTCAATTTAGGTAATCCTAGAGAGGCATCGAGTCGAAGTGGTATTCGATTCACATGGCAATCTCCGCGGGCTAAAGCTAAAATAGCATCTCTTCATAGGGAAGCCCGGGCCCCGGTAGTCTAGCGGTCTATGATCTCGGTCTGTCGAGCCGAGTGCTCGGGTTCGAATCCCGACCGGGGCGCTTCCCAGCAGACACATCTGGTCTGATTCGTCGACAGATTCGAGAATGGTCCACAAACCATTAACTAGGCGCTTCGGTTGCCAACATGAAGAGGCTGTGTGGATTTGGGCCTGATTAAGTCGGCCGGAGAACTCGTCGCCCTCGGTCACGATCTCGTGCAGAGAGGCAACTTCGTCGAGGCCAATGAGAAGTACAGCGATGCAGCGAGAAAGTTCGCCAAACAGGGGGACGCGATGGGGGCGAACATCGCCTCGAGTTATGCCGCAGTGGTCGCCCTCGGACAGCAGATGTCGAACCCGATGGCTTACCGCATCGCCTCACAGTCCTTGCTCAACATTGGCGGCTTCATGATGAAGGTAGGTCTGAGAGAGATTCCCGCCAATCAGCTGGCGACCGAGTTAGATCTCCTAGCAACAGAGATAGAGGTCCTATCATTGTCGCCGACGAATCCGCAGCAATTCAAGGACAAAGCTCAGGCACTCCAGACCACAGCGATGCAGTTCCGCGCAAAGATGACCGGGCAAGTTCTCGTGATTCCCGAGTTATTCAGCAAGACCGCGATGACGGGCGAGGCGAAGGCTCCCGCCTTGATGGCGTTGGCCGAGGAGGCTCTTGGGGAATCGCTAATACTGGACAACCCGAAGGCCGCTGCGGAGCACTACCAGAGCGCGAGGCTGTGGTGGATGCAGGCCGGCCGTCAGGACTTCGCGGATGCTGCTTCAACGCGTGTCCGCGCGTACGGTCGCGCCGCGAAGTGCTGGTTCTGCGGGCGCGAGGTGTCCGGCGAAGGGATACATTTCGTCACGATGGCAAGTGAGCTGACCGAAGTTGTCAAGAGGACTGGCGAGGGCAGCGCTTTGCCAACATTCGACCCCGTTTCCAACGCGATATACGCGTGCAGGGGCTGCTACAGCGCAGTCTTCAAGCTCGCAGACGACCTCGCAGTCAAGCGAACGCAGGAACTTGAGGTCAAGATTGAGCGAGAGTTGAACGAGATACGGGCTCAGATCAAGAATATTCGTTCAGGGCGTTAATGCAGGGGTTGTGCAATGGCGGATGGACAAGTTGGCTCGGGACCCATGAACCCCACCTCCATGCTTTCCCTCCGCTGCAAATCGTGCTCCGCACCGCTCTCCGCGGCGCCGACCGATGATATCGTCCGGTGCCAGTTTTGCGGCTCCAGCCAGAAGCTCGTCGACGCGCGCGCCTTCTTCGACCAGGTGCTCCTGCAGGTGAATGCGTGGGTGAGGCAGGCGATTCCGGTCGGAATGGACGCAATGGCCACCGGTATGGTCGACCCGATCGCGCGACACACGATTTTCGTGAACAACATAAGGCCAAGGCTGACGACCGAGTACGGGGAGTACCGGTTCAACTGCTTCAACGTCCTCGCCCAGCCCATGGCTGTGCTCCCGTACATGATGGAGCGGGGGACGCCTCTCTCAAACAACCCCAAGGATGTATTCCTGTTCCAGGCCAAAGTCCAGCAGGTTTCCGCTCTTGCCGTGGATGATGAAAGCAAGGGTATGATATCCGAGATAGGCGCGCTCTCGGTCGCTTATGGTTATCTCCTGAACAACGCAGCGCTGATGGCCGAGATGAAGCCCGAGCGCTATCACTTCATGAAGGAGAACTTCGAAGCCGCGGCTCAGGCCGTCAAGAGCGCAAAGAAGCTCTCCGGTCTCGAGGAACGTTTCCGGGGCCTGGCGAAGCTCTCGAAAGGACTCGACGACCTCACGAGCCTGAACATGCAGGAAGCGATGACTCAGCTCGAGGAGGCAAAGACCGCGCTCCAGAGCGCGAGGGCCACGGCGATCCAGAGCCTCGACATGTCTCTGATGGTCCAAGGGATAGACAAGGAACTCTCTGTCGTGAGAAGCTCGACCTATCTCGCCGAAGCGCTCCAATACGCTCCCGGTGGCGACTACGCCGCCGCGATGACGCCGATCCGCAATCTGATGGGAGTGCTCACGAGTCTCCAAGAAAGGCCTTTCCCCCAGTGGCAGGGGCGGTTCCGGGACACGAGTCACCACGAGGAGATACTGAAGGTGGTCGCGGACATACAGAAGGCGAAGGCTGGGGCAGGCGCCATCAGTATGCTGCCCGTCCAGGGGACGGTGCTATTCCCATTCTGGGCGGTGGACATACCCTATACGTTCCAGACCGGTGCCCTGTGGAAGACACAGGGGGTGGAGGTGACGGAGGCAATGCTCGTCTCAGCGACGTTCCCCGCCGACATCGACGCGTTTAGCGGAAACGAGCCACGGCTCGTGCTCACCGACATCTTCAACGCGCGCGAAAGGTCAGGCTTTTTCAACAAGCTTGCTGGGAAGGAGACTTCCATCAGTGGCGGAGGGCCGGTCAGGGAAGTGATCAACCGCTCGCAGCCTTACAGTCCCGGGGTGCTCAGAGTCATCCCGCCGCTTAGCACTCCGCAGGATGCTGTCACGCTTGTCCAAGACTATATCACGAGAGTACGTCAGGCAGACCGTACGATCCAGAACCAACTGCGCCTGAGCGCACCGAGGGTAATCAGCTTGATATTCGTGCCCGGGACGCCAGACAATCTGAGGCCCAACGTCCTCTTCTGGCTCGGAGGTCTCGCACCCAGATCCGTCGGCAGCCTCACGATGCTCGCCACTATTGCGATGTAGCCGGGGCTTTTCTGAAAGAGGCCATATTGTTCACCAGCATCCAGCACGGGCACACATCTTGCATTTCTGTCCGGAGATATGTGACAAGTTGGCTGGAGACGAAGTCCGAGTAATGCGGAGGAGCGATCTTGAGGTAGGCGACGTCACTCGGAATCCCCATCATCTCACCCATCTCGTCGGGCTAGTCAGAACCGCCATTGCCCAGACGTGGTCGGACGGTCCTGAATGATCACCAATCTGGCTTCCCCGCGTCTTTGCTGAGCTCTCAGTGATTCTCGCAGTTCGGTCCATGCTTATTCCTCTTGACAATTCTTTAGGTCTTCCTAATAAGGCGGGCAGCTATTTAGCCTCTTGGCATTGAACCGTCGCTGAATTTGCGAAGGCGGTCTACGCCATTGTCTTCTTGACGCCCGCCATCGCCGCCTCTTTCTTCTCGTTACTCCAATAGAGGAACGCAATGACGGTCGCCACGACACCCAGGGCGAGCGCCACATAACCGATCCCGGCGCCCTCGAGTATGGTGAACCCGAAACCCATGACGAGCAGTATGCCCGTGAACATGTGCGCCATTATCGTGGAGGCGTTGGCGGGAACCATGTCGAACGGCCTCGAGTGATACCTTAGGCAGTACATCGACGCCTTGACGGCGAACGGGAGTGCCAATAGTACAATCAGAGTGTAGAGGGGCAATAGCCCGACGAGCGCGCCAATAACCACGGTAACGTACGTTGCCACGAAGAGCGCAGGGACACCCCATGTCGCCTTCTCCCTGCCGAGGCGGACCACCAAATGCCTCTTACCCACCGCCTTGTCAGCCTTGTAGTCGGGGAACTCGTTCACGTACAGAACCGCCGCGATCAGCAGCGCTGGCGGTATGGAGGCGACCAGAGCGGTCCAGCTCAAGGTCATCGTCTGGACGTAGTACGAGCCGAGAGTCATGAGCACTCCGAAGTTGACGCCGACGACCAACTCTCCGATTCCCCGGGCCGCAAGGTTCAACGGAGGAGCGGTGTAGAAATAACCGGAAACGAGTCCGACGATGCCGAAGACGAGTATCGGCCAGCCCCGCAACCAAGCGAGGATAATGCCAATCCCCGCCGCCAAGGCGAACAAGACCACGGCCTCCGCGAGCACTTCGAGCGGCGACATCAGCCCGAGCTGGATCATCCTGCTCCCGCCGCTGAAAGGCCTCACATATTCCCTGTTCAGTTCGTCATCCATGCTTCGGTGGTCGAAGTAGTCGTTGAAAACGTTGGTGCCCATATGGATGAAGACGCCGCCAAGGAGGGCGAGGAGGAAAAGCCCCGCATCAAAGAGGCCGTTCACGGTGAAAGCGATCATCGCACCGAGGATAACGGGAATTATCGATCCAGTGAGGAAGGGTGCGCGGACCTCCATGGCCCACAATTTTGCCCTACGAGCAAGCATCCTCCATTCCGATTCGGCCCCTGCGTTCTCCGGGAAATCGATGACCGTTGGCGGCACTCCCTGCACGATTTCTCTGAAGACCCGGAACTTCACTTGGATGGGCCGCACTCTGATGCAGTCGAGCAGGCGGGTGTTGCCGGATTGGACTAACCCGTTCACGATCGATGACTTCGATGCTTCCAGGGCGAAAGCTCTCTGGCGTTCGTCCTCGTCCTTCACAAGCTCTGCAACGCCATTTATCTCCACCTCGGCAGAGTCCTGCTCGTCGGGGGTCTGCCTGCGGAACAGGAGCGTGACATTGCGGTTGCTGGAGAGTTGCACGGTCTTGGGGTCGCCCTTCATGCTCGCGAGGTAGACGTCGAAACCATCGCCGAGACCGAAGTGCATCATCCTTGCGCGGATTGATGTGCCTGAAATTGTGGACACATGGACCGCGTCCGCCCCTTTGATGACATCCCTGATCTCGTCCGTGGCATGCTTCCCTGAAGCTATTGGCTCAACCCCATTTCCCGTTTCATTCAGGCAGAAATACTTAAGGCTTTGTCGCTCGGCGCGTCGGTTTCTTGCCTGTCTTATGCGCTTTGGGCTCGCCGCCGCCTTTCAGCGCCGCGACAAGATCCTGGACGCTGACCTCAGTCTGCTTCCCGCTCTCCATGTCGCGGAGGGCCACCACGCCCTTGGCCGCCTCCTTCTCGCCGATCAGCACCGAGGTGCGAGCTTTGACTGAGTTTGCGTAGTCGAGGTTCTTCGACGGCCCGCGCCCCATCAGGTCGACATCGGCGCAGAGCCCCGCCATCCTGAGATGCATCACGATTTCGAACGCCCTCGCTCGCATTGGCTGCCCAATCGGAATGACATACGCGTCCAGCGGCCTCGGGGCCATCCTGACCCCTTCCTGCCCGGCCGAGAGCACGACTCTGTCTATGCCAATCGCGAAACCTGTCGAGGATGTCGCCTCGCCGCCGAGCACATTCGTGAGGGTGTACGCGCCGCCACCGCCAACCTGCTTCTCCGCGCCGAGGTTGGGCGAGTCGATTTCGAAAACCATGCCCGTGTAGTAGTCCAGACCTCGGACTACGCCTAGGTCATAGACGAAGTCCTTGATGCCGTAGAGGGCAAGCTGGCCGCCGAGCATCCTGAGATACTCGACAGATTCCTTCGCTGCTTGACCGAGAAGTGACTGCGCTTTGTCAAGGACTTCAGGTCCGCCCTTGAGCTGCGCGACCGAAGAGACGATATCGAAGAGTTGTTCAGCCCCTAGCCGCGCGAGCGCGGTCTTGAGGTCGGCGAACCTCTTCTTGTCAAGCAGGTGGAGGACGGTCGCCTGATCATGCGGCGGGAACGCCAGGAACTTCCTCAGCATCCCTATGTGCCCTATCCTCAGTTCGGTCTTCTTCAACCCGACCTGTTTGAGCCCCGCGTCCGCGAGCGCGATGACATCAGAATCCGATTCCAGGCTTGGCGCCCCGATGATCTCGCAGTTCCACTGCCAGAACTCCCTGTACCGCCCCATCTGGGGCTCCTCGTAGCGGAAGCAGTTGCCCAGGGTGAAGACCTTGAGCGGCTTCGGCTCGCTCCGCAGCTCGCTGTTGTAGAAACGTATGATTGAAGCCGTGAACTCGGGTCGCAGAGCCAGATCCCGCCCGCCTTTGTCCTTGAACGTGAACATCTCTTCGAGGATACCAGGTCCTGACTTGGCCTTGAACAACTCGACGTTCTCGAATGTCGGAGTGAGCACCTCTCTACACCCGAAAGCCTCCGCGGTCCGCCTGAAGGCTCGCTCCACGAAGCGGTGAGAGGCCGCCTGTGAAGGATTGAAATCCCGCGTGCCACGCGGACGCTCGAACACGTCCCGCTCCAACGGGGAAAGCGGTGATAAACGTTGCTATGAACCCCGCCATTCGCCACGGTTTATGAGGATAAGCGCATTGGTGGTCACGGTCAAGCATCAGACCGGAGTTGCTCGCTGAATGGATTCGACAGAGGGGCGTGGGCGGACCAGCGCGCTGGCCTATTGGCAGGTCACGAAACCCAGGTTATGGGTTATGCTGGCCTACACCGCTGGCATCGGTTTCCTCGCATCGACGAAGATCCATCCGGGAACAGTCTCCGACGGCATCCTCGCCGTCGTGGCGGCGGCCTTGGGCACCGCGGGCGCGAACGCCATCACCTGCTACCTCGACAGGGACGTCGACAGCATCATGGAGCGCACGATGCACAGGCCAATCCCGACAGGTCGGATCGCGCCACCGTCAAGAGCTCTGGAGTTCGGTGCTGCGCTGGCCGCATTCTCTCTGCTGATTCTCGTCCTGGCGGGGAAGTACGTCGCAGCGCTGTTCGGCCTCCTCGGACTCGTGGACAACATTCTCGTCTACAGCGTGTGGCTGAAGAGGAGGTCCCCGCTCAACATCATCCTTGGCGGGTTCTCCGGCGGAGCCCCCGTGGTAGTCGGCTGGACGGTGAATGCGGATTTGTCGTTGACCCCGATCCTTATGGCGGCCCTGGTGGTCCTCTGGATCCCGTCCCATATCTGGAGCCTCGCGCTGAAATGGCGGGACGACTACTCCAGGGCGGGGATTCCGATGCTCACCGCGATTGTTGACCTCAGGAAGGCAGTGTTGTGCGTCGCATCGACTTCCATTCTCATGGTGTTCTTCTCCTGCGCGCTGGTGCTGATCGGGCCGTTCGGATGGCCCTACCTCGTCGTCGCGAGCGCGACCGGGGCTGTGTTGCTCGCATTGACTGCGTGGATGACGGTCAAACCGCGCGGCCGAGCCCCGTTCGTTCTATTCAAGTACACATCACCGTACCTCGCGATCCTGCTCGCCGCAATGGTCATATGATAAGGCGGGGAAGTAGCATTATTATCTAGGAAGCTGTTGTGGCTTTCATGCGCGGGGGAATTGTTGCAGCGGGCGTGGTAATGTTGCTAATTGCATTTTTCGGGTGGATGTTGGCTATCTTCAACCCATTGATTGGAGTTTTGTTGTGCCTGCTATCCCCGGTTCTTTTCATAGTTGGGCTTGTGCTCCTGATCGTGGGTCTAGTGATATCGCCACCGCAGCCGACTCAGATATACGTCCAGCAAAGCATCCCGACCGCCGCTCCGATGGCGAATGTATGTCCGGTCTGCGGGCGGTCGATGACCTACTACCCGCAGAAAGGGCGGTCGTACTGCCACAGCTGCCGCCAGTACAGATAAAGGCGTGGGCCGACCTTCAGTCGCTCTTCTTGGCAAGCTTGCCCGTGGCCGTGTATGTCATAACGGGGCAACCGTCAGGTGCGATGTCCACGTCTTTGAGCGCAAGATATCCGCTCCTGACGAGGTTGCGTATTCGCGGCTCGGCGTGATTGGCCGGAAGACCGAACTCAGCCGACAGGTCCTCTAGGGTCCTGGTCTCGCCTATGGAGCCCACGAGCACTTCCAGCATCTTGTCCTCGGAAAGAGGTCTCGCAGCCACCTGGGCTTGGGCAAGGATCCTCTGTGCCAAGTCGAGAAACGCCCTCTCCACGTTGTCTCCCTTCAAAGCGCTGGTCAAATAGCATGGAGCGACATGCTTCTTCGCGATGCCGCGCCCCATCTCGCGTGCGTAGACGGCCTCGCCCGCGTCCCACTTGTTCAAGATGATCTGAACCGGCACGTCTCCGAGCATCTGCAGGGCGGGATTCACCCAGCGACTGAGCGGCGGAATGGTGTCCGGTCTCGTCACGTCTGCCACCGCCATGATCCCCGCAGCCCCGTGCAGATAGATGTCCCTCATCGATTCGCCGTATTCGCCGTCTCCCATGATGTCCCACAAGACCATGTTGACAGCGATAGCGTCCTTTGACCTCGGGGGGAATACGTATACCAGCTTCTTGTACACCTTCATCCCGAGGGTGGCGAAGTATTCGTCGCTGAACTGGTCGAGCATGTAGCGTCGGACCAGCGCGGACTTGCCGACTTGGCGCTCACCAAGCAAACAGATTTTCGCTTTCAGCTCACGAGAAGCAGCACACAACCTAATCAGCAGCCGATTCACACCTTATCAATCTATCCCAACAATTCTCTGGCCAGAGAGCAGCAAGAGAATCGGATGATGAATGCCCGCCCCTGGTCGAAAGGATAATGAGGGGGCCTGTTGTGGCTCGTCTGGCTCATGGACCGCAGAACATCGAGCGTCGTTCTGATTGTGGTCTCGGCCCTCATCTGGGGCTCGTCATTCCCGGCCATCAAGGTGACGCTTGGCGGGGCGCAGGACATGTTCTCATTCTCCTTCGTCATGTCGTTCGCGCGCCTCTCGATTTCCGCGATGCTCGGGCTGGTGATATTGCTGGCCACGAGACGGTTCAAGGTAGGCATCTTCCGCCAGCCCGTTGTCTGGATACTCGGTTTCCTCAACGCGATATCCTTCATTCTGCAGCATGCGGGCCTCGCTTTCACGACGGCTTCCAAGACTTCGCTCCTCGTCAATTTCAACATCGTGTTCATTGCGGTGCTTTCGTACCTGTTCTTCCATGAGCGCCTTGGTCCGAGGAAGATTGCCGGGGTGCTGCTCGGAGTCGGCGGAGTTGTTGTGCTGGAGACCGGTCTCGATATCTCCTTCTTGCAGCACGGGGAAATCATCGGCGACGTCATGGTGTTCTCGGCGGGCTTCAGCTGGGCACTTTACGTCCTTTTCACGAAGAGGGCAGTCGATTCGGATTTCGACTACGTCGACCTGAGCATCGCGGTCATCGTTGCGACGGTCCCATTCCTCCTCTTCCCCCTGCCTTTCGTCAATTTGACGCAGCCGGTTGCCGCGGCGAGCTGGGGGGGCATCCTGTACCTCGGGCTCGTGACGACGCTCCCGCCATTGATCATGTGGTCGAAGGCCTTGAAGAACGTGACCGCCACGGTCTCCTCGGTCCTCCTGCTGTTCGAGGTGCTCTTCGCCGTTCTTTTGTCAATTATTGCCATCGGAGAGACTTTCCTCGTCATCTATGTCTTCGGAGGAGCGATGATACTCATTGGGGGAATCCTCGCGACCTCGAGTCGGGATAAGCGTACATCCGACCGAGGTTCGCTGCGTCCCGCGAATCGATGACGGAAGGACGCTACTCCACCGTGACGGTCTTCGCGAGGTTCCTCGGCTTGTCTATGGCGCAGCCGCGGGCTTTCGCCACGTGATATGCGAGAAGCTGGAGAGCAACCACAATCGGGATGGGCGAGAGGAGCGGACGCACTGTCGGAACTAGGATGATATCGTCCACGTATTTCCCGAGGTCGGAATCGTCATCCATCCCAATGCCAATCACCGGACCTCCTCGAGCGTTCACCTCTCCGATATTGCTGAGCATCTTCTCGTAAGTATGGTCCCTAACGGCTATCGCGACGATTGGCGTCTTCTCGGATATCACTGCCAGAGGACCGTGCTTGAGTTCTCCCCCGGGATAGCCTTCGGCATGCACATAAGAGATTTCCTTGAGCTTCAACGCGCCTTCGAGGGCGATCGGGTAGTTCACGTACCGCCCAATATAGAACACATTATCTGCCGCTGCATACTTCGCGGCCAATTTCCTCACAGCCTCAGCCCGTTCAAGCACCGACTGAACGACCCGGGGGAGCGCACGGAGTTCATTCAGGAGACCGTCAGCCTGGGTCGGAGTCAAGGCGTTCCTCTGCAAACCCAGCTTCATCCCGATGAGGTACATCGCGACGAGCTGTGTCAGAAACGTCTTAGTGGCGGCGACTCCAATCTCCAAACCCGCACGCGTGTAGAACGTGAAATCGGCCTCGCGTGTCAGCGAGCTGCCCATGTAGTTCGTGACAGCGAGGGTCGGGCACCCTCTCTTCTTCGCTTCCCTTGCGGCGGCGAGGGTATCAGCTGTCTCCCCGCTCTGGCTGATGAGGATGACGAGCGGCTTGTCCATCCCGCCTCGGGAATACCGGTACTCCGATGCCAGTTCCGCGGTCACCGGGACTCTGCCCAGCTCCTCGAGGATGTATTTCCCCGCCAACGCGGCATGATACGAAGTGCCGCAGGCCACGATCTTGATCGAGGTCAGGTTCTGCGAAAGAAGCCTGTCGATGTCGGACTCGTCGAACCGTCCGAGAAGAGTCTGGTGTATTGCCTCCGGTTGCTCGAATATCTCCTTGATCATGAAGTGCTCAAAGCCGCCACGCTCCGCGTCCTCCATTGACCACATGATGGTCTGCGGTTCATGTCTTATCTCGTTCCCCTCGAAGTCCGTGATCCGGACGGCATTCGGCGTGACCACCGCCATCTCTCTGTCGCGCAGGTAGATGACCTTGTCAGTGTGCTTAAGGATGGCGGGAATGTCAGACGCTAGCAGATTCTCCCCAGAACCGAGACCTATCACCATGGGGCTAAAATTCCTCGCGGCGACGATCTTGCCAGGCTCGCCCGAGTGGACGATGACGAAAGCGTATGTGCCATGTATATGCTTTATCGCCTCCCTCACCGCATCCTCCAGGTTGCCCTTATAGAACTTCTCGACGAGATGAACGGCAACCTCGCTGTCGGTCTCTGACGCAAATGTGTGGCCTTCTTGTCGGAGCTGCTCCCTGAGCGAGTAGAAATTCTCGATTATGCCGTTATGAGCCAGAGCAACCTGCCCTTTGCAGTCGAGGAACGGGTGGGCGTTCTCTTTTGAAGGCCGGCCATGCGTTGCCCATCGTGTGTGGCCAATCGCGGTACCTCCGTGCGTCTCCGGGAGGATTCTCTCGAGTTGTGCGATTTGACCTTGGTCTTTGAAGACTGAGAGGCTCTTGCCGACGACAGCCACACCGGCCGAATCATACCCGCGGTACTCCAACCGCTTGAGCGCTTCTATGACTATGCCGACGGCGTCCTTCGAACCCGTATAGCCCGTGATCCCGCACATCTCAGACCACTGTGCTCCCGTTGGGCACATTCCCCCGGAGGCGGACCATGGCCCCGACGTTGCACTTCGCACCCACGATCGTCCCGGGCTCGACCACGACTCCGCCCGCCATGACCACATCGTCCCCTATCAGCGACCCAACTGTCTCTACCCTGTGCCACTCGCCCTCGACTTCCACGCTTGCCGCTCCTGACAAAGAGGTGAAGCGAGTCCCAAGGTTGGATCCCTTGCCTATGACGCTGTTGGCCACTACGGAGCCGGAACCGATGCTCACGTCATCCATGAGGATGCTGTCTTTCACCTCGGTGAACGGACCTATGCGGACATTCTTGCCGATACTGGTCGATGGGTTGATGACGACCTGGGGGCCGATCTCACAACCTTCAGCGATTATCGCTGGGCCATTGATGTAGGTTCCGGAGCGTATCGTCGTTCCGTCGCCCACCAAGACCTTGCCCTGGAAATGCACGTCCTTCTCAATCCTTCCCGCCTTGCCCTCGCCGATGTCGGCGAGCGCGCTGGCGTTCAGCTTCAGCAGATCCCAGGGGTAGAGCGCGTCAGCCCATTTTCCAGCGGTCCTCACGACTTTCACGCGCTCTTGGGTGGCGAGATGCTGGAGGATGCTCGGGATGTCGTACTTCCCTTCCCTTATCAGAGGTTCGCCTACCTCGAAGAAAGACTTGTCCAAGAGGTACATCCCCGTGTTGATCAGGTGGCTGACCGGTTCCGTTGGCTTCTCAACGATACGCTCGAGGTATCCATTCCGCTCAATCACCTCGCCGTATTTCGTCGGCGTCTCGCTCTCGGTTATCAGCACGGCCGGTGCCTCGTCTTGATGAACGAGGTCCGCCACTGCCTGTGCGTTGACAACATTCGAGCCATTCAGCACGACGAACCTGTTATCTATTCTCGACCTCGCCTCCCACAGCGCGTGCGCCGTCCCCAGCTGCTTCATCTGGGAAACATAGTCCATCCTCGCGCCGAACTTTTTTCCGTCCTCGAAGTAACTCATGATCCTCTCGGGCTGGTACCCGACGACCATCACGATCTCCCGCACGTTGTTCTCGACAAGCGCGGCGATGGCGTGCTCGAGAATCGGCTTGTTGGCGACCGGTATCATGCCCTTCGGCTTGTAAGCGGTGAATGGCCACATCCGCGCGCCCTTCCCCGCCGCGAGTAAGACAGCTTTCATTGCGACAGCCTCACGCCCTGCTCCGGGAGTCCCTACCGCTGGCGAGTTCTGAAGTACGTTCCGCGGTGATTATCCTTTTTGATATCAGGCTTGTTTCCAGCGTCGTTTCGTTTTTCCCGACAAGCATGTAGGGATAGATGGCGGGGATTATTATAATGATTTCTATAACAGTTACGATAAAGCTAAAAGAATTCTTATAGTAAAACCATGATGCACATCCATGGACGCTCAGGTGATCGTGCAGAGTCCGGGCGGGGCATCAACAGTCCGGCCAATCCACCTCGTGGATGATCCCGCCGATCTTGACGCGATGTCATCCGCCCTGGCATGGAAGATACTGGAGGAGCTGAAGACGAAGCCGGATTTCCCCGGCTCAGTCGCGAAGAAGCTCGACGTCCACGAACAGAAGGTCTACTACCACATCAGGCGTCTCGCGGCGGCTGGCATGCTCAAAGTCGTCAGACAGGAGCAGAGAAGGGGTGGCATGTGTCGCTATTATGCCCCGGTGGCGGATGCTTTCGGCGTGCAGCTGCACGGAAAGGGAACGCCGGTCACCACAGGTCCGGGCGCGGCACCCGCGAAGCTGAGGGAATTCCTTGGGGAATTCTCCCGCGACGGTATCCTGGACGGTTATGTTGTCGTCGGCTCTCCCCATCCGCACGGCCCGTTCCTGACCGTGGCCCGCGATTCCCCGTATGCCGTCCAGCTGGGCCTCAGGCTGGGTCAACTCTTCGCGCCGCCAAAAGGCCTCTCGGTCAGGCTGGACACCGAAGTCAAGGCCGAAGGCCTCGAGAGATCGAACATGATGCTGGTCGGGGGGCCAGTGGCGAACATCGTCTCGATGGACGCGAACGAGCATCTTAAAGTGCGTTTCGAGTGGCGGGATGCTTGGAAGATTCAATCCTCGATCACGGGTCGGACATATTCCGAGGAATATTCCGGGTTGATCGCCAAGGTCCCGAACCCTTGGCGCACAGAGAAGAAGATGCTGCTGCTCTGGGGTTTGCATTATATGGGCACTCTCGCGACCATACTCGGCGTGACGCAGCTCAGCGAGAAGGTTCTGGATGACTACCACGGGGAGGCAGAGTTCTATAAAGTCGTCCTTGGATTGGACAGAGACGGAGACGGGAAGCTCGATGATGTCTCGATTTTGGAATGAAATCAGGTCGCGCTGACCGTCTCGTAGGCGATCTTCTCTTCAAGTCGGGAGTTGGTTTCCTCTATTCCTCCGATGAACTCCGCGACACGGTCCTCCGGGCAGAGCACTAGGACGTCCAGTCCGTGCTGGGCGGCCTCGAGGGTGGCGGGGAGCACCGAGAATGAAATGTCCACAGGGAGCCCGATTCTGCGAGCCATGACTCTGCCGACCAGGTCAACGGCCGCCACGACCTCAGTTGAACGTCGTTTCACGATGCGGGCTACCTTCCCCGAATCGAGCCGTCTGGTCCCGCCGTCGCGGACCGACGGTATCCGCAGGATCGTCACCTTGCCCGGATGAAGCCGCACTATGCCCTCCAGCTCTCTCACTCCGAGATCCTCTCCCTTCGATGCCGCATGGACCGCGACTCCGCGCGATGTCGAGCTTTTTCCTGGATATGCCACGAGTTCGCCCTTTTCCATGAAGAGCCCGACCTTCTCGCCCTCCTTGATCTCGGCGCCCCCGACTGCGGCGGCGATGTCCACTATGCTCAACTCCTTGACGGACGACTCTACGAACTCTTTGAGCGCAAGGAAGTTCGCCTGGAGGAACTCGACCCCTTTCCTTGTCGCCCTCCAGTCTCCGTCCACATTCCGGATCAGTCCTTCCTTGGTCATGAGCTTCATGTACTCGGAGACGCCCTGCACCGTGATGTCGAGCCGCTCAGCGACGGTGCGCAATCTAGAGTGCCGGCGCGCCGTGAGTTCCTTGAGAATCAGGAGCTTCGTAGACTCTCGCACGTCCCGCAGCACTCTCATGGCGGGACTCGTATCACTCCGTCCTGATAAATATGCGCGCCTTAAGCTTTATATGCATTAAAGTGTTCTGTAATTTTGTAAAGTGAACTTGAATGAGGATTTTCCCCGCAATGCTGGCGGCGATCGTGGCTCTGGGAGCGCTTGCCCTGCAGCCAACATCCCTCGGAGCCGATTCAAGCGTGAAGGTGCTGTTTGATTTCGGTGACGGGACTTACCTGTGGACGGAAGTAGACGTCGGCCTTAACAGAACGGCCTTCAACATGACCGTAAGAGCATCCGATGCATCAGGTCTGAACCTGACCTACCGCTGGTTCTCATTCGGCGTGATGGTCCAGGATATCGGTGACCGCCATCCATCGTATCCGTTGTGGTGGCATCTGTTTCAATGGACCGATTCAGGTTCCAGATGGGAAATCTCTCAGCTGGGCGCCGCGGAGCTGAATCTCAGTGCCGGGGACATAATCGCGTGGTACCTCGCCGTGGATAATCCAGACACGTTGGTCAACACGAGACCAGTGCCCTCCCCGCTGCATCCCTACCCATATACCTCATTCAGGAAGGATGTCTCAAACTCAGGACATTACTCCGGCAGCTTGTGTGGCGACCACTTGCTCAGATGGCAGTTCGACACTCAGGCATTCGAGATCAGCGGGACACCGGCTGCTGCCTACGGGACGCTGCTGGTGCCGACGTGGGAGGGTTTCTACATTCTGGACACGGACAGCGGCGCTCCAGTCCGGGAGAGGTCGGACATCTCCGGTATGTCTTCACCTGCCGTGTTCAACGGAGGGGCGTTGGTTGGCGGACGAGATGGGTATCTCCACTACATCGACGCTTCCAACGGCACCGATATCTGGAGCACGCGTTTGGTGCCCTCTCCGATTTTCACAGGGATTGCATCATCGCCAAAGCAATACATGGATAGAGTCTACGTGGGTCTGTTCAACGAGAGCGGCGGTGACGGCGGGATCGTCGCGGTCAACGTCTGGAACGGGACGATAGTCTGGAAGCATGTTTCACCCTCGATACACCTGTCAACTCCCGCCATCAGGGATGACACGCTCTATGTCGGAGTTGCGGGGCACTTCGCCGGCTCGACTTACTCATTCAACCCGCCATACGGCCTGCTTGCATTGAACATCTCCGACGGGTCGGAGCGGTGGTTCATGCCCACAGCGGGATCGGTGGCTTCTTCCCCAGTGGTCGTCGGCTCTTTCGTGTTCTTCACGAGCCGAGATGGGACGGTGCACGCGGCGAGGTTTAACGGCACAGAGGCGTGGACATATGCGATAAGGAATTCGACATCATCTCCCGCCACGGATGGCTCGAGATTGTTCGTCGCGGACGGAATCATGGGTCAGAAGGGGAATGTGATTGCCCTCTCAATGACCGGGCAGAAGCTGTGGGAGACGACGGTGAGCGGACCTGTTCAGTCCTCGTTGCTGTATGCAGACGGAGCGGTCTTCGCGACCACGAACGAGGCGTACGGCACCCTGTACGTTCTCGACGCGAACAGCGGCGATCCGCTTTGGACGTACATGCCCACGCCCGTGAACTACACAATCTCATCGCCGATCGTTGCCGACGGCATTGTCTACATGGCGTCGGACAACGGTTTCGTCTACGCGCTGGGCTGTCCAAGTGAAGTGGGAAACGAAGGCCCGTCAGCTCTCACTTACGCCATACTCGTCTTCGTCCCCCTCGTCGTTGTTGCGGTGATTGCAGGCGGTTTCTACCTCGTGAGGAGGCGGGAACGCTGAAACGCAAGGCGGCCTGGAATGTCAACAGGCGGTCAGTTCTTGCAGCCGTCGCATTTGCCGCATGCCTCACGGCGTCCGTCGCTGGCGTGTGGGCGCTCGCGAATGCATCATTCTCGCAAGGGGTTCCGCCGCCGAGTGAGGGCCTCCATCTCAGGCTAGACGTTGCGGGCGGGGGGTGGAGCATCTCGTTCGAGTCGAACGCGAGCCGCAACAACACCGCTTTCTCTTTCCTGCTGGAAGCTGCGCGTGCCCTCCACTTCTCGGTGGTCTGGCAGAACTGGACGGTACCGCCGGACTCGGTGTTCGTCCACTCGATTGGCAGTGACGTGAATGGTGATAACGGACGGTGGTGGCAATATTGGATCGACGGAGTCTATGGCTCTGTCGGTGCGAACCACGCCGCCCTGAACGACGGAGACGTGCTGGAATGGCGTTTCGCTCAATATCCGCCTTGAACCTTCGGAGAGGCATCAGGGAGTCCCTGAGTCTGCACGAGCTCAGGCTCGGCAACAAGAAGTTCAGGGCAGCTCTCTTGCTGATACTCATCGGGATAGTCGGGCGACTCCTTCTGCTGAACCTAGCGAACATCGAAACGGTTCTGGTGGCATCGCTGCTTGCCGGCACCTACCTTGGCGGGATGTATGTCGTGATCGTCCCGATATCCATCATGCTCTCCACAGACGCGATCATCTATGTCGCGCGATACCCAGGGTTCTATCCACTCGGCGACATCGCCGCGCTCGCCCTTTTCATCTATTCCGGATACGTGATGATCTCCATGATTGGCTCGGCCACCCGCCGCCGCCATCTCGCGTTCCGCCTCAGGTCCATCGCCGTTCTCACCTCGATAAGCATCCCGCTTACGATCTTCTACGACATCTGGACCGCGGCTGGAATGTGGCTGACGATAACAGGGAAACCGCCAATCAGCCAATCGGTCTGGCAAACGCTGGGGATGCAGGTGCCGTTCACCCTGCTGCATATCCTCAGTTCGCTGATATTCGTCCCGATCTTCGGTACGATATTCCTCTACTATTTGAGCCAGCCAGCCGAGGTCGACGCCGCGGCGATTGCTTCCGCCGAAGATACTTGAGCTTTGGGTTCTAGAACAGCCTTGTCAACCTCTGCTTCGTCAGCTGGATCGCTTTCGCCTTCGAGTCCAGTTCTCTCGCGCGAATGGACAGCCATTTCTCCTTCTCGGCAATGGCGGTCCATGCTTTATCGAGTTCACGCTTGGCCTTCTGCAGTTCTTTCCTTTCCTTGGCCGACCCCTCGCGCGCTCTTCCGGCGGCTCCGCGCTGTTTCCGTTCCCATTCCTTTCTCTCCTCTTCGAGTCGCCTCAACCTGGCATTGAGCGCGTCTCTCGCCGCCAGGGTTTCTTTCCTGAGAGCCGCGACATCCTTCTCTTGCCTCTGCAATTCCTTCCATGATCTCTCAAGCTCGGTTCTATCAGACTTAAGCCTGTTTGCATCGCCTTCGACCTCGTTTCCGCGTGAATCGATCTCTTCGACGATTTCCTTCAACTTCGTCTCCTTGTCTCTCAGCCTGCCTTCAGCATCCCGAAGCGAGGATTTCGCTTTGATCATCTCAGCCAGCTTCTCCCTCTCCAGGCTCACGCCCCTTCGCTCGCGCTCAATCCTTTCCAACGCCCGCGCTTGCTTCTTGCTCGCATACTTCTCCGCCTTGGCGACCTCCTGGAGCATCTTCATCTGCGTTGTCCTGAGCTGCTTGCGGTCCTCGTCCAGGGACTTGTGCATCTCAAGCAGCTCCGCGGTCCTCGCTTCCAGAAGGCTCTCGCTCTGGCGGAGATGTATCTCCTTCTTGTCGATGTCCTCGGCCTCTTTCCTTACCGCCGTCCGCATCCTCTCGAGTTCATTGCGTTCCCGGTCAATTTCCGCCTTGTCGTGTTGAATCCTTATCTTCAATTCCTTGCTCGCACCCTCCCTCGCCGAAGCCTTCTCCAGAGCCGCCGCAAGATCGCGTTCCCGGAGGTCGAGCTCGCGCCTGATTTCACCAATCTCCCGGAGGTTGCTGTCAAGTGCCCCAGTTCTCTCGGAAACCCGACCTTCGAACCCTTCAAGCTCCTTGATTCTGCCTTGGAGCACAGTCTCTTTCGCCGCCAATTCCCTTTCGAGGTCGACCAGTCGCTTCTCCCGATCCTTCAGTCTCTCTGCCGACCTGGCATCTTCCTTGATTTTCTGATTGGCCGCATTCCCCCTGGCGTCCAGCACCGCCTTCTCCTTCTCGACCCCCGCCTTGAGCCGCGCGAGCGCCCTCTCCTGCTCTTGGAGAATCTTTCTCTCCCCATCCAGCTCCTGCTTGCGGTTGCGCCATTCTGCTTCCTCCTCTTCGACGCGAGCAGTCCTTCGCGCGAGTTCACTTGCGCTGGCGGCGACGCTCCTCTCCTGTTCTTCCAGATCTCGCTTCACTGTCTCGAGCTGGACCCTCAGGCTTTCGAGCCTCTCCTTTTCCGCCTGCGTCTCCACGAATGAAGCTTGCACTCCCATGTCTCTCTCGCGCAGTTCCTGATCTTTTCGTTCCAGTGCGGCTTCCCTGTTCTTCAGCTCTTTCTCAAGGTTCTCCAGTGCGGATTGTTTCACCTTGATTTCCGCGGATATGCGCGAGACTTCTTGCTCGCGACCCTTGACATCGTCTTCGAGCGCTGAGAGCCTCTTCTCCTCTTTCTTGCTCTTGGCCTCTAGATCCTTCACTTCCCTCGATAGTGATTCGCGTTTGGATTGGAATGCTGCCTGCATTTCTGAGACGCTTCTCTCGAGCGCGAGGAGCTCCTCCCTTCTGCGCTGGAATTCCTTGCCCTCGCCATCCAGCCTCTCCCGCTCCTGCGCCATTTCCGGCCCCAGTTCGTCGATGGACGCCTTCTTCTTCTGCAGGTCCGCGTCGAGCTTCGTCAGGGCGAGTTCGCGCCGTGAGAACTCCTCGTAGCGTGAGTCCAATTCCCGCAATGCGGTCTCGTTCCTCTCTCGCTCATTCTGCAGTCCCTCCATCTTCGCATCTAGGTTCTCCTTTTGCCGTGCCAGTTCTGCCGCCAGTGCTTCTATCTCCGTCTTGCGGCCCGCAATCTCTTCCTTCTCCCGTTCGACGGCCTTGGCTGCCGATGATACAGCCTGCTTCTCGTCCTGCGCGGTGCGCAACCTCTCGTCCAGTTCCCCCTGCTTCTTGGCGAGGTTCTTCTCTCGCTTCGACAGCTCCTTCTCTTGCGCAGCAAGATTGCCGCGTTCCCGTTCGAGTTCCGCTATCGTGCTATCGAGGGCGATCTTCTCGGACTTGAGCGCGGCGGATTCTTGCTCGAGGGTCAGGCGTTGCTTGTCGATATCATCCTTGGCGGTGGAAAGCTTCTTGTCTGTCGCCTTCGCTTCCCTCTCCCGACGCTCTAGCTCCGCGCGCGATGCTTCGATTCCGCGCTTCGCATCCTCCAGCGTGTTGATCTCATTCTCGAGCTCCTTCTTCGTTGCCGAGAGGTTATCCTCGAGCGTCCTCAGACTTGCTTCCTTGGCGCCCAGTTCCTTCGCCTTCGAATCGAGTCGATTCGCCTCGTCGCGCAAGCGTTTCTCGCGGGTCGAAATGTCCCCGGACTTGTCGATCTGCAGTCTGAGGTTCTCCGTCTCCCCCCTTCTCTCCGCGAGCTCGGCCATTAGTCCCGACATGCTGTCGTTGAGCTCCTTCTCCCTCGACTTTGCAGACTCTCTATTCTGCCTCAGCATCTCTTTGAGGTCGGCGTTCTCTTTCTTCTCCCTCTCAAGGTTTTCCTGAGCCGCCCTGAGGAGTCTGTCTTTTTCCTCCAATATCTCGTTCGCGGATTCCTCTCGCGTCTTTGCGAGCTCGGCCTCCTTTTTCATTTCGAGGCCTCGTGTCTCCGCGTTCTCCAGCTTGCTCTTGACCTGCTGCAGATCCTTCTTGAATTTGTCCTCCGTGAGGGCTCTGGCCATCCTGAAAGCTTCGACTTCCCCCGTCAGATTGTCAAGTTCCTGGCGCAAGTCCGAGAGCTCATCCTCTTTCTTCCTCAGCAATGCGTTGGTGTCATCAAGCTCTTTCTTCAGCCTTGACGTCTTCTTGCCAGTCTCGCCTTCTTGCGCTAGTCTGGCTTCGAGCTCCTTCTTCTCCTTGGCCAGCTCTTTGCCGGTTTTCTCCAGCTCGGCGACCTTCTCACCCATGTCAGCTAGTTCGCTCTCTCTCGCGTTCAGGGTTTCCCCCGCTCGCTTCAACTCTCGCCCTAGATGCTCGGCTCTATCTTTCGCTTCCTTCTGAGAGTCCTTGAGCTTCTGCTCTAGCTCCCTCAAACCGGTTTCGAGCTTCTGGAGCTGTGAGCGCGGCACGGTGACCGTGTCGGGTTCGGAAATTGAGACATCGTCGGCGGTCGGCGGGACGGCAGCCTTCTGCTCTTCCGTCTCCTCATTTCCTGCCAATTCCCTGGCTTTGTCCCTCAGACCCGTGGGAATCACACCCCGCACTTCTGGAGGACTGTCTCGTAAAGCTTGTAGTCCTCGCTGTTCGCGAACTTACTGATCACACTCTTGGGCAGCTGTCCGAGGAGGTCGTCCAGGACTTTCAGGAGCCGGTTTATGTCAGATAGGAGCTTGTTCGTCTCTTGTTTCTCCTGAAGCATCTCGTCCTTCTCCTTGGTGAGCTTATCGATTCGCTCATCGATTTGGCTGAGTCTCTCGTCTCGCTCGCCGGGTCTCTCGCTAGACTCACCGCCAGCATCTCCGTTCTTCAACGCGATGAGTTGCGACTGCAGCTGCCTCTGGGCCGCCATCCACTTGTCTTTCTCGAGTTGCTTCTCGGCGTCGTCAAGCCTCTTCTTGTGATCCTCCGATTCCTTGACCCTGCCTGTCAGGAGCCGTTCCAGGGATGACAGCTCTTTCTCTTTCTCATCTATCCGCTCGAGAATCTTGCGGAGCTCGTCCTCCCTCCTCTTGATCTCGGTCTCCCTCTCCTGAATCGTGAGCTTCTCCTTCTCCATGCGCTCGAGTTCGGCTCCGACCGAATCGAGTCGCATCCTGATGCCCTCCTCCTTTGTCTGCATCTCCACTTGCTGCAATGCTAGGAGGTTCTTGTAGACCTTCTCCATCTCAATCATGCTGCTTTCGATGGTAGCCAGATTCTCGCGCTCCATCTGTGTCTCATCGATCCAGCGTTTGAGCCTCGTTTTCTCCTTCTGATTGATGGGGTCGCTTGTCTCTCCGAGTTCATCGATGCGCTGCTTCGCCTCAGCTATGAGCTCGTCCATCTGTTCAAGTCGCTTCCTTCGGAGTTTGAGCACCTTCTCCAGCGGCTCTGCTAGCTGGTAGAGCACGTTCACCGGTTGCGGACCGAGAGGGGACCTGGCGGCAGCCGCCATCATAGCTGCGGGATCGAGCGTGGGCGGAGGGGTGATGCCATTCAGCTTCTGAGCCTGAAGTCCCCGCCATTGCAGCATCCTGCGCAGGTACTCAGTCTCGTTGAGGCCGCCCTGGGTCTTCACCGGTTTGAACACAGCCCCGCATTTGTGGCATTTGTCGGAGTCCATGGTCACGATGGCCTGACATTCGCCGCAGAGGCCCGCGTCGATCACGCCGGTGAAATCCTCGCCGCAGCCAGGGCAGCGCGTCTCCTCGAGGGAGAGCTTAACGTGGCACTTGGAGCAGTACGCCTCTTGGCTCGGGGTGATGGCTCGGAGGGCCATGCTTTCTTTCCTCTGGGGCTCCTAGCTCGGGAGCTTTCAATACTTGTTGTAGCTGAGGATCTCCGACAGGTGTTTCCTGCCGGCGGGCGGTGGAAGCTCTTCCGGGAATCCCAGAGGCGTCAACCCTAGCACCTTGGCATCCGGAGGAATGCCTAGGATGGCTTTCACCTTGTCCTCATTAAAGGCGAAAGTCCAGGAGGTCCCTAACCCCTCGCCTGTCGCTGCCATGGTGAGGTGGCCGATGGCCACGCCGAGGTCGAGCGGGAACGAGTTCATGTACCCGCCGACCATGCTCACCGCTTCGTCCATGCGCGCGCAGGCCACTATGAGTAGTGGCGCGTCCGCCATCGTCCGGCCGTTCGTGCATGCACCAGCCAGCCGCCTCTTGAGCTCCTCGTCGTTAACGACGATGAACTTCCACGGCTGGAGGTTGTCCACCGACATTGCGAGCCTTGCGGCGTTCATGACGGTCTGGACTTTCTGCTCGGGCACGGGCGTTGGCAAGAACTTGCTCACGCTCCGTATGGCTTTGGCAGCCTCGAGGACCTCCATTCTTCCACTGGACTTTAGAATTATGGCCTATCGATAAAAAGCTTTCCCTGTGGTTATTGGGGCTGGGAAGGGTTGGCGATGCTGGCCAGATGGCGCGAGGTCTGCGGGACCTCGGAACAACGTTTAAGTGGATTCCTAACTTACATGGTGCTCACGGGCCCGTAGCTTAGCATGGTTGGAGCGCCCGGCTGATAGGATCCTCTGGAGAAGGGGGCTCTCTGAAACCGGGAGGTCGCCAGTCCGAATCTGGCCGGGCCCACTCTCCGTCTCACAGTTCGAAACTGCCGATCTCAGCGAGGTCGCTGAGTGCGTTCATCTTGACCATGCCGTTCGAGATCGTGTAGAGCACGTCCTCGATGTACAGCGACCTCCGGACACACAACCTGTCGAAGGAGTAGGGCTGTCCATCAGATCCGTGCGTCACCCGGCCGATATACTGGAACCCGCCGTCTAGGGAAACATTGTACACAACAACCCCTTGCCAGACGTAGCTGCCATATGTCCAATTCCAGCCGTTGGGGTCTGGGTTGCTCTCGGACTGATAGAGGTCAACCGGGAACGCGAGGATTCCACGCTCCTCATCGAACATGAACGCTTTGTGATCATCCTGGGTCTCAGAGGTAGTTCCCCTGTCGCCAATCACGATCTTGTCCTCCTCCACCGGGTTCCCGACATCCGTGACGTCGAACAGGGACAGCTTGAGCCCCTGGAACCAGCTGAAGCCGCCACTCGGGTCAACCAGTGTGTCTTGACCTATGCCGATCACGTGGTCGTCGCCATAGGGGTGAAGGTAGTCGGAGAAGCCCGGAACCTCGAGTAATCCCACGAGCTTTGGATTCGCCGCGTCGGACAGGTCGATCACGAAGAAGGGATCGATTCTCATGTAGGTCACGAGGTAGGCGCGTTCGCCGAAGAACCGGCTGGAGTATATTTGTTCTCCAGGTGCGAGGCCCTCCAGCTTGCCGAGGAGCGCCATCTCGGAGTCGAGGACATAGATGTTGTTGCTCGGGCCACCGGCTCCCCACCCCATCTGGCCCGTCGTGGTCGCGACGCGCAGATTGCTGGCGTACTCGTCCATCGCGAACTGGTTCAGCAGGCGGCCAGGAACCTCGCCGGTGCAGACATAGTTCGTGTCGAGCTCCTCGAACGCAATCTTGTGGATCGCGGTCTTCTCCAGCATTTCGTAGTATCCTTCATCGTTGAGGTATTCATAGGAAGTTACAGCGATGTACATGTGGTCGTACGAAACGTACAGAACGCCGAAGCCCCCGGTCAGGTACCCTGCGTCCGAGTAAGAGCCATCGCCAGCAGCGTTGATTGCAAGAATGAGGGTCACCGCATTGCCGTAGGTCTCGTTCTCGAAGTAGCCGATCTGGGCCGGCGGCAGCTCCTCGGTCTGAGGTCCGACGGTGATGGCGGGGAGCGAAACGCCCTGTCCGTAGTCGTAGAGGAAATCCGTGGTGATTACGTAGACAAATCCGTCAACCATGCGGGCTCCTGCAAAAGTGCCACTTATCGCGTATTCCTGCACGGCGACCGGGTTTGCGCGGTCGGCGATGTTGTAGAGAGACACGTGAGTGTCTGAGCTGTCATATGAGCGATTGTAGCCGTCCCAATAGTTGTAGTAGGAATAGCCCCCGATCACGACGAGCCTGTCATTGTCGACGAAAAGACCGATCGGCCACGCGTCGAACTGGATTCGGGAAACAATCCCCGCTTGATCAGTCGGATACGCCCTCAAGATGACCACTTCGGATTCAGACATCGTGTAGATGTAGGTGCCGTCCGTCTTGACGATGTCCTGTTCATCGACGTTCGCCACCTGCGTGTTGGTCTCGGAATAGTCGCGAGTGGGGCTGTCGCCCGCAAGCCCGATCTGGGACGAATCGGTCTGCGGCGATCCGAGCGTGGGTCCTCCAAACCAGCCGATTCCGCCGCCCCCGGCAGGATTCGACGGATCATTCCAATCGGCAGTCACCCGTTGCTCGATCTCCGACCTAGACGTGAACGCCGTGTACTGTTGGCAGTCTTGGGCCGGTTCGAAATTGGGAACCACCGGAGGATCCTGACCATTCGGCGGGTTCTGCCCAGAAGAATCAGAATCATTCCTGAGCAGGACCAGAGGGCTCAGCTCGAAAACGATCGACAAGCACACTATGACGACGATGCCCGCCTTCCACATTTCTTTCATCGCGATTCGCCACCTGAACCGGATAACTCCACGCGGCCATATATCCGCTCTCTTGACATGTAAATGTTTCTATCGGTTCTGATGGGACTGGAATGGACTTGCGTCGGTATGTACCAGGCAAATCTCAAATACCTTCATGTCGAAGGCCCCTCCGTGGAGCAGCCCCCCAAGGTTTCGCTATCGCATCCTCCCCACCGGATACGTGAGCCGCAATCGGAAAGAGAACCAGGGGGCAAGGAAAGCGTTTGGAAAGCCCCATCTGAGCCACATGGCATATCCAAAACAGACCGCCTCATCCGCACTGCGGAATTGCTCCTTCTAGGCTCGCTCGTGATTCCGTGGTTCTATGTGGGTGCAAGCGGCCCCGAGTTCGCGCCCGTCCTCAGCGAGGGTGTTCATGGGCCGTGGGTGTTCGCACCAGCCTGGTCGGCATTCCTTCTTGCGACGATTGGCAGTAAGTTCACACTTCACTTCCTCAATCTCCTGATAGTTTTGTCGATATCGATAGTCGCGATGGCGGGTGCGAGAAAGGTGATAAAGAGGAGCCCGAAGGAATCGTCAATGCTCCTTTGGGTTGCTGCATCGTTCAACGGAGTCGCGCTCTTCTTCTTCGTGCTGTACTTTCCGCGAATCGGATACGTGGGTGACGCTTCCTGGCCTTCTGGCTCATCCATGTGCGCGATACCCGGCTGCGAGACCTCGTTCCAATGGTCCATCATGCCCGGTCCATTCATCGCGTTTTTTGCGTTGATGGTGCAGATTTGGGCGGCGTATAGACTGATGACGCCATATCTGAAGCCTGAGGGAAGCGCAGACTCATCAGGGACAAAATTGCGCAGAGGCCGCGGCATCCTGATGCGATGGTTATCTTGGGCGATTGCCTGGACGGTCGTTGCCGCCGGTGTCTGGGCAGGGATATCGTATTCCCCGCAGCTGACGGCTAGATCCCTGATTAATGAATGGGACTACTCATTCAAGTCGTTCAAGCCCGGGGACACGGTGGTGCTCACTGACAGGGTTCTGAGCGCCTATCTGCTGCAGACCTCATATGGCGAGTTCACGTTCGTCACGGTTGGAGATGTAACGGGGAATGCGGTGAGTGTGATGCTGAACGGAGACCAGAAGGCGAGATACCAGATTGGGAGCACGGTATCGATCCCTGTTCACATCGACTGGTACTACTATAACGACATACCATTTGTGTGGTCTGACGTGGCCATCGCCCCCCTCCCGATCATCCTCGCAATGTCCGAGATCTTCGAAGCGGTTTCATTGGTCGCCGGGATTGAGATTCACGCTGCACCCAATGGCAGCTCCCCGGGCAGACTGCAGTTCTCCTTCAATCTAGGCCTCCCGCTCGACAAGTTCAATCTTGCGATAAACAAAGCCGCCTATCCTTATCTCAGCGAATCGACATTCCTGAGTAGTGAATGGCAGCCCGGAATGGTTGACGAGATGAGGCCGATCCATGCGGGGAGTTCCAAAAACGGGACCCTGCACTTCATCGACGCGAATTCGAATGGGCTGCTGGATGCGGGTGACGCTCTGAATCTCAATCTACCGCCAACGAGGGACGCATACCACCTAGACACCTACGTCATTAACGTATTCGGCCCTCTCAACGGTGTGGCATATATCGTGGTCGGGAACAGGGGACCGCTCCTATTCTACCTTCACGATTCGGAAATTCCTCACGAGTTGGTGTACGACCTCAGCATGTTGCCTGACGTCCTCGTCGGTGACACCTGCTCGAGCAATGTTGTCGTCGACGGGATGATTGGGCAGCCGGAACCGGCATCGGAATTCCAGCTTGAGCTGACCCCCGAGAACGGAGGGGAGACAATCCAGGTGCCCGCCGCGGCGACGGGCTATCGAGCGTCTAACGGCCTGACAGTGGACTACGTGGATTCGGACGCAGACGGCATCCTGGACGAGGGTGATTATTGGACGATAGGCAACTTGACGAAGTTCGCGTACCACACGGTGCACGTTTATTGGAACGAATCAGGTCCCATCTCGAATAGATTCTCATGGAGTTGTGGCCTCGGTTTCAACAGAGGCGGCTGGCCGGATGTGGCGTTCTCGACCCCGATCCGTGATCCGCTGGATCCGAGTCGCTTCCTCATCGAAGTCGAATCCGTCAAATGGGTGCCGGCAGGATTCACATACGATTACTCGGCGAAGCTGGAGAAGAACGGCATGCAATCCTTGCCGATATCCGCGCCCCATTCCTATCTCAACATCTCGCCATTCGGCAGCGAGAGGAACACGCTTCCACAGGGACCATCGAATGATGGCCAAGGGACGTGGCTGTCTTTCAGCGACTCGAATGCGAACCGATTCCTGGACGTGGGTGATTATTTCGCGGTCAACAACACGGCCCCAGGGGCGAGATATGAATTGTCGATTTTCTACGGATACTCCAACATCCTGGCGGGGGCGGTCAATTGGACGGCATGAGCGGTCTCACCGCCCGCATGAACACTTTCTTATACCGTCCAGCCATGCTCACCCACCGACAATGACAGTTGCATCCTTCGAGTACTCGGACATCATCGACCTGCTCGGCAAGAGGTTCTCGATCGACGAGATCAGGGCGAAGACGGCGATGATCGGAGGGGCCGACGAAGGGATCGACGGGGAGGAGCTCAGCTTCGACATTTCCCCGAATCGCCCGGACATGTATTCGGTCGAGGGGTTGGTGCGGGCGCTCAGGGGTGTTCTTGATATCGAAAAGGGGCTGCCCCGGTTCGACGTGCACGAGTCGGACATGCGATTCATCGTCGAGAAGAGCGTCGAGGCGGTCCGGCCGCACGCTGTTGGCGGGCTCGTGCGCGGCGTCGAGATGACGGACGTACTTGTGAAGTCTCTGATGGACCTTCAAGAGAAGCTGCACATGACGATTGGCCGCAGGCGGAAGAAGGTCGCAATCGGCATTCACGACGTCGACAAGGTGACGCCGCCTTTCAAGTACAGAGCAGTCAAGCCTGAAAGCGTCAGGTTCACCCCGCTGGGCCTGACGGACGAATTGACCCTACTCGAGATCCTCGAGAGGCACGAGAAGGGGCGGGAGTTCGCGCACATCTTGGAGGGCAAACCTCTCTTTCCGATCATCGAGGATGCAAAAGGCACCGTTCTATCCTTCCCGCCAGTAATCAACGGCACGGCCACTGCGCTGACAGAGGACACGCGGAACCTGTTCATAGACGTCACCGGTCTCGAATTCGGGGCGGTCAGTTCTGCGCTGAATATCATATCCACATCGCTCTCCGAGAGAGGGGGCAGGATTGAATCGATCGTGCTCGAGCTGCCCGGCCGGCAGATGAGGACGCCGGACCTCGCCGCGAAGGTCAAGAATGTCAGCACCGCCAGCGCGAACAAGCTGCTGGGTCTAGCAATCACACCGCAAGAGGCGGCGGGCTGCTTGGAGAAGATGCGGTTCGGGACCAGGGTGGCGGGGGATTTGATAGAGGCGCAGGTCCCCGCATACCGGGTCGATATGCTCCACGAGGTCGACCTGATCGAGGACATCGGGGTGGGGCATGGCTATGACCGGATTCCCCTCGGGCTGCCGCGCGAATCGACCGTCGGCGCGCCCGCGCAGATCACTCTCTTCTCGCAGACGCTCAGGGAGATGATGATCGGCTACGGCTACCAGGAAATCATGTCTCTGTCGATGGTGGACCCGCAGACGCCATTCAAGGGCGGTGCTGAGGGACCGAGAATCCTCAACCCTGTCTCGTCAGAGTTGAGCGGCCTCAGAAGTTCGCTGCTACTGTCTTTGTTGAGAATCTTGACGATGAACACGCACCGCGATCTGCCGCAGCGGGTGTTCGAGGTCGAGGACGTCTTGGCGGGGGCGATGAACGAAAGGCACTTGGCCGGGGCATCCATTCATGCGAAGGCTTCGTTCACCGAAGTCAAGTCTCTCGTGCAGAGCATCATGCGTGACCTCGGCCGCGATTTCAATCTGGAAACGTCGAGCGACCCGAACTTCATCCCCGGGCGCTGTGCGGCCGTGATGGTTTCAGGAAGGATGGCAGGTCTTTTTGGTGAAATCGCGCCGGCCGTCTTGGAAGCCCACAGCCTCGCCCACCCTGTGGCGGCATTCGAGCTGAATGCGGCGGTTCTGAAAGAGACGAAATGAGTCGGGTTCGCTCCGTCGCGGTGCCAGTCCGCCGCGAGGCAAAGTTCAATTATACCGTTGGTCTTGATGACCCGCGCTGAGGTAGCGAAGCCAGGCCCAACGCGCCAGACTTGAGATCTGGTGGGTCACACGGCCCACGGGAGTTCGAATCCCCGCCGCGCTCTGCGGCGGGGCGGGGATCTCCCCCTCAGCGTCGTCAGATGCGTGGGTTGCTGGCCGTGGCCGAAGTGAGTGATCCGCCCAAGTGGTCGGTCACGACCTCATTGGCGGTAACCGGTACCGAGGTTGTGTATCTGGTCTCACGCTCTTGGCGATTCGGGATTTAATTTAATTTCCTCGAGTTCCAGATTCAGCTTAAACGGCTAGCGCTGCCTTGTTTCCTGATTCCTCCGGTTCACGTCGTCCATATCACGCTAGTCAGGATGCGATCCTCGTACAGGAACAACTGATAAGTGCTCTGCGGGGCGGTCCTGTTCACTTCGAATCTATCTCCTGCACTGAGGTAGCCGTCCCCGTCGCGATCATTGAAGCAGAGCCAAGTCTGCATCCCATCGATTGAGGGGCCAACGGGTGGCGATCCGAATCCGACGGGCTTCCCGTTTAGCGGGAGGAGGACGGTACTGTTCTTGAGTAACATAGTGCTGAAATATTGAAGCTTCACGTCAGGTGTCCAATCGACCGCCGTGACGTTGATAAAAAGCCTCTCAGGGCTGCCGGGGTCCGGGGCGGGAGGGGATAGCGTGACCCCGGGTCGGTGCGCCATCCTCGGGCCGCGACCACATATCCAGCCGAGTCTGCCTGCCAATGCTCCCGAGTTTCCATCTTCAAGATTGAATGTGTAGGATGCTCCTGTGGTCACGTTCTCGAGAGCCCATGAATCCCCGATGTCAAGGACACCGGTTTCACCGCCGTCGACGTAGCTTACTGTTCCGTCCCACGGAAGGCTTTGGTGCGTCGAGTTGGCGGGCAGGTCTGCAGTGAGAGGGGAATCGGGGCGGGTTATCTTGATGGCGAAGTCAGACGCATTCCTGGCGTGGAGAAGGCCTTGCGTGATTTCGACGTTGCTGGAACATGCATTCCCCATCACAACATCTGGCGGCATGTCGAACCAGAAGAATGAACTCGCATCCTCCATTTGCTGGTCAATGAACACGAACGGACCCCGTTCACGCACTGTGATGTAGGCGAAACCGTCGTTTGGACCCATCAACCTGAGCACGTACGCCTCAACATGGTGGGAGTCTACGGTGGGTGACAGACTCACCTCGATCGAGTCATTCCAGTCGAGAAGTCCGTTCCCGTTCACGTCCGTGAAGTTCAGCTTCCCGCCAGAGCTCATGCCTTCCCTCAGAGGTTCCATCTGGTCGATGAAATCCGTTCGCCATCCGAATTCCGGGTCTCCGAGCCATGAATACGGATATCCGCTGCTGAGAAGACTGATGTTGAAGACCCCCAACGGGAGCCCGTAGCCGGTATACACCCTGTATAGGGCTGATGTTGGCCCCGCCTTCTCAGGCATCAGCAATATCCCAGTTGACAGTGAAAATCCTTCATATTCTAGAGACGCAGCGTAGGATTCAAACTGGACAGAAATCTTGTCAACTCCTGGGTATGCCCGATGGTAATATTGGTCGTCGAAGTAATAGGATTGGAAGTGCACAGGAATGGCCACCCTGCTGCCGACGACATACTGGGATCGAAGGTCACCATCCAAGAAGAACGGAACTCCATCTTCATCCAGGGCGACATATGTGAGAGGACCGTAGGATGTTGGGATTAGGTATGTCTTCGTCACTGTCCCGGTCACATAGGCCATATCCCCGTCCTCGAATGATTTCCATTCGTACCAATATTCCCATCCAAGCTCGTTGATGAATGCCTTCGTCGATATCGTCGGGGGTTGAGAAAGAGCCGTCCAGGCAACGGAGGCAATAATCACCCAGACCACAGGAAAAACCAAGAGACGCGTGATTGATTTATCATACCACTTTTTCGAAGGGCTGATTCCCTCAGCTTCAGACGTAAGTTTGGTCTTGCTTGGATGAACAAAGCAGAGGCGGATGTTGAGGACGATCATCACGATGATCGAGGCCACCGCCACCAGCAGCCCTGAGGAGGCATGCCAGGACATCTCATGGCCGCCGCCAGGGCAGTAGCATTGCGCCGATCCTGATATCCAATTAACATGTTGTCCCGTATTACCCGCATAGCCAATCCTGGGAAATGCGAGCGAAAAAGCCACTATTCCCGCCAATCCGAAAATCGCGGCTCCCCACCGCATGAACAGAGATAGACGCGGAGCCCGGCGGGTCACCAATATACCGATTGGAAAGAGTATGATTGATACGCTGAGGAAGATGAGAAGGATCCAGAAGTGGATGTTGATGCCCACCCCTAGGAGGGAGAGATCGAACGGTGTCCACGCCGGACCGAAGTCGCCGTCGAAATAGTATTCAGGATAAGCACTCCGGTATCTTGCATCGGTTGTCACAGTCCACCATGGCAGAAACACTGAAGATAGCAGCAGTACGAAGGTAGCAGCCGTGAGTGACTTCACGGCAATACTTCGCCAGTCCCTCTTTGCCTTGACCAAGCCCATTCTCCTCTTCCAGTCCATGGTATGATGCATCTTTAATGATTTGCACGATTGCTGAGACGAAGCCGCGTTCTCGCGGATGGCGGTCGAATTTTTCGGTGCGCCGATGTGACATTCCCCCTTCTCCTAGCGGGGAAGGCGTGTGCGCCAAGCCTTGACCCGCCGCTGGGCGTGAGAAAAAGGTGTCATTGAAGGGCCCCTAGTGCCAACATCTGGAAACGTTTTTAACAACGATGAATTTCCTGTTGTATACTGCGTGGGTTGCCAAGCATGGTCAAAGGCGCCAGCTTGAGGTGCTGGTCCTGAAGGGGTTCCCAGGTTCAAATCCTGGCCCACGCATCATTATTTTTCTTAAATGAGGATCTGGGGCAGTGCGACTGTGATGTGGATGGCACGGAGGGGCAGGGAATTCCTCGAGCTGGATCCTATCGACCAGCGCCTTCGTCCCTGACATCGATGAGCAGTTCTCGGATCGCGGTCTCAACATCGCCGGTCTTTGGCAGGTCCCGGTAGGCGGCCACAAGCTTCGGAAGAAGGTTGAGCCCGGCTTTCCCGGAGAATTCCCGCGTCTCCCGCAAGACTATGTCCTCCGGTTGGACCCCATGACGCTCCATGTTTCCGAGGCCGAACGCCACCGTGACCTCGTTCGCAACAGTCTCCCATCGCTTGCCACGACTCACGGTAGAACGGCGGATCCAGTCCGTGAAGAACATTCGGGCTCTTTCGCTTCCGATCACGTCGAACGCCAGGTCATCCGCATAGATGTCTTCAACGTGGTTCAGCGCGAGACGCGCGACCCCGAGGAACTCCCCTCCCCCCTTCCCTCGGACGCCGACGGTGCTGAGCAATCGCCCGTGTACGTCGGTAGAATGCGAAGGATGTCCTTGCTGTATCCGATACATGTGTCCCACTTCATGCGCGATGAGCCCGTCAAGCATCCCGGACGACATGGCCTGAATGCCTATATGGAGGCGGAACGCATCCCCGGCAGGCTCAGTCGCTCCCATGATGGGCAGGTTCTCGACAACCAGTACGACCGGCCGCGATACGTCGACGCCTAGCGCATTGTACTTGGCCGCCACGCGCTTGAATGTCTCCACGGCACGGTCAAGATCCGCTTTCCCTGTCAAGTCCATCGCGCCGGCAATCTGCATTTAGAACGCGACCTCGACCTTGACTACTGAACCGCATTTCATTAACCTGTGCAGTCCCCGCGCTGACATGTCCTCGTCACCGTTATATATCCGGAGACAGATGAACAGCAAGGTTGGGTTGCAGATGCAGACTTATCCGATGTACGGTCCGGTTGGCGCCCCGTTCCAAAAGGAGCCTAACTCGCCGAGGGGTGTTCGGTGGTGCATAATCGCGTTCGCCATCTACCTTGGCGTGCTGAGTGCGCAGATTGTGTACGGTGTCTGGGGGGCGGTCAATCTTGATAGTCTGGCCTCGAGTTCGTATAACTATTCCGCCATGATCATGGTGCTCGCTTTCACCGCCATCACCGTAATCCTTGAGATCATCGTCTTGGTCTTCTATCTCATCGGGTTCGGCTACCTTTATGGCGGTCGAAAGGAATTCAGCCCAAACCATGCGCGCCACGTCAATGTCGCGATGGGTTTGATAATCGCGGCAATCGTCACCACCGTCTTGGGATCATTCATCATTCTAGCCCTCCAGTACCAGACATCGTACTATTACTACGGTCATCAGGATCCAGGGGTCTATTACAGCATCGTCGCGGCTGGAGCCGTGATGAACACTCTCGTAGCTGCGTTCACCGCGACCGCGATTGTCCTGCCTGTGCACGGGTTGGTGGATGAGAAACACGACCGGCATCTCTATATTGCGGCAGGGCTCGGGACAGCGACTCCAGGAATCGTTTCCGCGTTTTCATTCTGGCAGCTACCAAGAATCATCGACGCACTCTCTGACAGCTATTACACCTCATACGTCAGCCCATCGACGGGTTGGCCGACGCTCATGGCCGGGATCCTGGGCCTCGTGACATTCCTGATCTTCCTCATGATATACCTGAATGTGTCGACGCGAATCAGGGAAGGGCAGCTCAAGCCAACGCGTCCGCCGGTGTCGCCAGTGGTCTGGATACCTGTGCAGGTGGTGCCAATGATGCCCGCATATCCCATGTACCCGCCATACGCACCCGCGCAACCGGTCATGCCGCAGCAACCGGTCCAACCGGCTGAACCGGGAAAGCAGGGGTCGACGCAGCAAGGCCAGCAAAGGGCGCAGTAGACCGGCCCTAGTGTCGACACGCATCTCCTCGCGCGGCGGTCACTTGGTCGGAGTCCCGCACGTGGGGCATTTCTCGTCGTAGAACTCGAGCTTCGCCCGGCAGACCCCGCACCTCCACCTCTCATCCTGTTCCTTCAGCCACTGCCGCCATCCGACGGCTTTCATTCGCGCGAAGTTGTCGTGGATTAGGCGGTGGTCGGGCGCGGACGCGGCGAACTCCTCTATCTTCGAGCAGGGGAAATCCCTGCACTCGTAGCAGAACTTCACACCCTTCTCCTGCGTGCAAGACTTGAACTCGCAATCGGGCGACCATGAGAACTTCGCGTCGACCCTGCAGCCCGAACACTTGATGTCCTCAGGCTTGCGTTGATATTTCCTCGCGTAGGCCATCGCCTTCTCGCTATTCCGATCGAAGTATGCACGGAATATCCCGCAGTTGCCGCAGTAGAGCCCGCACGGCGCCGCCAAGGTCAGGTCCGCCTCCTCATCGTGCAGCCTGTAGTCTACCTTCATCGGGACCCTATTGCGGCTTGCATGTATTAGTGCCCGCCGCATCCACGAAATATACGAGGGTCCCCGACTAAGCACGGCAAATTATCGATAAACCGCCGACATTTTGCATGCATGAAGCAAATCATCCGAACCTGCGCGAGGAAAATACGCACAGGTTGAGTGCGTGTTGTAAGGGACAGCCCAGCAGACGCAGTCTCTCCTCAGCTTGGCGGCGGGACTTCGGGGGCAGTCGCTCTCCTCGGCATTGTCGGCAGCTGCAAGCTCTGGATCATCAGTCCAAGTATCAGTCCGAAGAAGATGCCTGCGGGCACTCCCGTGATGAACCTCAGTACGTTCGTGCTCTCATAGGTAGTCACCAGCTGGAGACCCCCATCCAAGGCAATCGGAGCTAAGCACAGGAAAGTGAGAAACCACGTGAAGAGCAATGGTCTCATGCCTTTCTCGAGCCGGCCGCGCATCCTCGCCGGAAAGAGTCGGAGGATCATCCTGCTGATGGCGATGTCAGGCTTCACGACCGCCGCTATCAAGAAACCGAAGCTGAGGAACAGGAATAGGGAGGCGTCCCTCGCGCAGACGGGCATCTCGTTGCCGTTGACGTAGATGGTCCTCGAGGCTATCTGGTGGCATTCGATGTCGCCGAGCATGTAGACCGTGCCCTGGGCAGGCGGCAAGGTCGACCACAGGTCGCCGTAGTCCAGGCGGTTCGCGCCGCCGTACAAGCCGCTGACGGTTCCAGGCGGAATGGTCAGGGGGGCGAGGACCATCGAGACATTCCAGACCAGCGAGATGATAAGGATTGTCCAGAGTCCCCACCTGGCGTAGGTCTTCGGAAACCGCATTCTCCCAGCACCGGTCGCCGTGGCGTTCAACCGACCCTGCCTACCGCCCTGTCGATTCATAAGCCTTCGCCAAAATCCCGACAACGTCAAACACAGTGATTACCTCATCGGAGAAACCGCAATGCCCCCCCATGTCCCGCTGGCGCAGTGGTAGGTCGCACGGATGATAGACACGATGAAGACGGGCTCAAGTCTGTGCACTCGATCGCCAAGTTCAAATCCGTAATAAGTCCTCAGATGCGATTGTGATGTGTCCCGAGGATGGAGAACGCAGGAACCAGCTGGATGGCGGAGCGCTTTGACACCGATGGAGAAGCTATTGGATGACCGTCACGTTCCTCTCCATTCTTTGAGGACGCAACCGGACGATTCGCGGTACTTGCCAGACGACCCGCACGGCATTCCGCACGATTCGAGGCTACCTGCAGAGAGGTAAAACCCACTTCCAGACAACTTTCTGAGGCTTCCAGACAACTTCCTGGAACCTCCAGAAGGATGTCTCGCGTTCCCAGACGACCATTTTGGGCCATCAGAGGCCCGAATGGGGGTCCGGACGATCCGAATCACCTGCCAGACAACTTTCTGGGACCTCCAGACGACCGTCTGATGCCTCCAGACAACTGTCTGGGGCTTCCAGACAACTTTCTGGCGGTCGCGGAGGGCTGTCAGAGGGGGGTGAAGGCCTTCTGACGCTTCCAGACAACTGTCTGGGACTTGCTTCGGACTGTCTGGCGGTTCCAGACAACTGTCTGGGACCCGCCTCGAACCGGCTGGATAAGGGAGAGAATCGACCGGAGGTGCTTTCGGGTCTTCTAGCGGTCCGCCAGGACCGGCTTGATATGGGATCGAGTCGGCTGGAGGTACGTTCAGGTGTTCTCAAGATCCGCGAGAGTCGACTGGGATTGGAATCGAATCGCTGGGAGGTAGAATCCGGCGGGCTGAAGGACGCTCTTCCGTGTCTGCCGTAGTCTTGGAGACAGACCGGTTCTATCAGCGGCGGGAAAGAGTCAACAGAATGCCGCCTCGAATGAAAATGAAAAAGAAAAATACCCCCCTCTGGCAGGGGGGCTTGGGATGCTCGGCTTCGCAACCGCCAATGGCGGCTACTGCGTCGCTTCCTGGACCGGGACCGGCAGCGGCTCCGCAGCCGTCTGATCCCCCGCCTGCCTGATCTTGCTCCGGAGGCGCTGGAAGACCTTTGCCGTCTCGCTGTTCTTCTCCACCGCCGCCATCATCATGTCGACCGTGCCCGACATGATGACGTACGCTCGGCGCATCTTGGCCTCGACCAGCTTCGTGGCCTCGGTCAGCTGGTGTTTGAGGGACTCCTGCGTCGCGTTCGCGACCGCCGCGTCCTCGACCGCGAAGTCCAGATTGCCCTTGCTCAGTACTACGTTCATCCCGCCCTTCTCGAGGGCGGGCTTCTCCAGGTCCAGCTGCTTAGACACCATTCTCCCGGATCCTATGGTTTCCGTTTGCGTTGTGCTCATCTTTTTCACTTCTGTTCCCGTGGTTGACGCGCCCCGCGCGCCCCCTTTCGGGAACGA
>Ga0315277_10001150_pt1 | contig 39164 bp, 39 predicted proteins | sample YL17G05_15_MG_FD_203695 | JGI IMG/M metagenome (GOLD analysis project Ga0315277, IMG submission 203695) | Sediment microbial communities from Yellowstone Lake, YNP, Wyoming, USA - YL17G05_15 | ecosystem: Environmental > Aquatic > Freshwater > Lake > Sediment | place: USA: Wyoming | collected...
GGTCGTTGCACAAATTCGTTCCACATCGGATGATTGTTCACAAACGGCACAGGTGATATGACGCTCCTGACGGAGCTCGTCAATTCTGTTTTGGCCCAAGCTACAAACGTCTCGTCCCTAACGGGACTCGCGAGGCGATATGAAATCAGCTCGATCTGGTCGCTCCGTAGGAGCGAAATATTCATAGATTGTCCAACAATGAACGAATCAGCCCCAGCGGGGCGGAATGTCATCTTTATCAAGGGTTCTGAACTTCGCAATCGGTATAAGTCGGGATCGCAATGACTGCAGTTAAGGTCCTTTGAGCAAATCCCGAGCACGCCAAGTGAGAAATCTCCCATTTACCAATGAACCAGTCACCATTACGGCTTTTATGTGATCATAATTCATCGTACTTTTGTGGTGCTTTGCTCTGACGTTTTCATCTACCCTGATCGCTGAGGTTCGGCTTGAACGTAGCACTGGTGCACGATTGGCTTACGGGAATGCGCGGAGGGGAAAAAGTCCTTGAAGTATTATGCGAACTCCACCCGAATGCAACGCTGTTCACCCTTCTGCATAACAGGGGGGCGATGTCCCCAACAATCGAGCGGATGAATATCCGTACCTCGTTCATTGATCGTTTGCCTCTGAAAACAGAAAAGTACCGGAACTATCTTCCGTTATTTCCGCGTGCGGTCGAATCCCTGGATTTGTCTCCATACGACCTTATTCTCTCAACGAGTCACTGCGTGGCGAAGGGTGCGATCCCAAAGCGGGGAGCCTTGCACATTTGTTATTGCCACACGCCGATGCGGTATGTCTGGGAGATGTACGACGAATATTTCGGGAAAGGGCGCGCCAGCCTTCCGGCGCGCGCGGCAATGTCGTTCTTTGCTCCGAGGTTGCGTCGCTGGGATGTGGCATCAAGCGATCGGGTCCACCATTTCATCGCGAACTCTCGAAACGTCGGTCAGCGTATTCAGCGCTACTATCAGCGCTCGGCGGATGTCATCCACGCCCCGGTCGACACATCGCTCTTTACGCTCTCCGAGCGCGATGACGGCTATTATCTGATCGTGAGCGCCCTCGTCCCATACAAACGAGTCGATCTTGCCATCGAGGTCTTCAGTCGTTTGGGGGAGCGGCTGCTGATCGTCGGCAAAGGTCCGGACCTTCAGAAGCTTAAGGCGTTGGCGTCCAGTAATATCGAATTCCTCGGCTGGCAGTCGGACGTTGAGCTTGCGAAGCTCTACGCTGGCTGTCGAGCGCTGGTCTTTCCCGGCATCGAAGATTTCGGGATCGTTCCTCTCGAAGCGATGGCAAGCGGGAAGCCTGTGATTGCGTTCGGGCAAGGAGGCGCGTTAGAGACTGTTATCGAGAGCCCTGGACTCTCCACGGGCATCTTCTTCCACGAGCACACGATTGAGGCGTTGACGGATGCTCTGAGGAAGTCTCAGCGATTTCGGTTTGACCCAAGAGTCATTCGAGTGCATGCCGAACAGTTCGATCGCTCAAAGTTCAAAATGAGACTTCAACAGTACATTCAAGAGAAACTTCAACTCCATCAGCCCGGTGCCAGGTGATCCTGAGGTCTCGTCCGATCCACTCGTTTTTGCGTGTGTTTCTTCCTCATTGAGCTCAACGATCCAAGAATATCTTTGACTTTAGGGCTCATTTTCTTTATATTTTCTGTCCAATTTTGGCGTTTTACCCCGTTCTATCCCGCTTTCCACCTGCTTGCTCGGGATGGGGTGCCCCACCATCTACAGCTCCCATAGGGTCTCACGACCCACCGGGTCGTAGATGACTTACTGAGTTCACGATAGGATAGAATGCCGACAGACCAGCATCATAGGTCAAAGAAGGTTCGGTATGATTTGGTGTTGGTGCCGCGCGACGATGCCGGTGAGGCGAAATCGGTCCGATTCGCGCCGTGGCAGGCTCTCATGCTGGTCGCCGGCTCTCTGATTCTGATCGTCATTGCGGTGTTGGCTTTGCTGGCGTACACGCCCATCGGAGCTCTCATCCCGATTGAGAATGCAGAGCTGGTGAACCGATACAGCAAGGATCTTGTCTCACTGAACCAACGGATGACATCGCTCATGGAGCAGCTCGTGGAGCTCCGCTCGTACAATGTGAAGCTCCGAAAGGCACTGGGTGAGCAAGTCGTTGCGACCGATTCAGGCGTTGCCGTCGTTGGAAGTCCTCGTTCCGCGAAGATCGAGAACAGAAAACAGGCTGGACAACTGGAGCGAGCGATCGGGGCTGCGGGTGTGCAGATTCCTCGGTCAGCGTTAGGCATGGCAGCGGTGCAACTGCTGGCGCAGGAGCAGCATCAGGTTGTTTTTCCCGTCGTTCTTCCGGCTGAGGGGTACATCAGTCGCGGATTTGACACGGACCAGCGACACTATGGACTGGACATTGCGGGAAAGATGGGAACGCTGGTGAATGCGGCTGCTGATGGTTATGTCGTGTTCGCGGGGTGGACGAGTGACGATGGATACAAGCTCATCCTTTCTCACTCAGGCGGGTTCCTGACGTTCTATCAACACAATCAATCGTTGCTGAAGTCGGCTCATGCATTTGTCAGACGCGGTGAACCGATCGCCTTGCTCGGCAACTCCGGGCAGACGAGTGTGGGTCCGCACGTGCACTTTGAGATTTGGAAAGATGGAGTGCCTGTCGACCCGGCAAACTACATCCTGAACCTTAACTTCTAGGGAACCAGTGGCTCTCAAAACAGATCCGGTTAAGGAGTTGAACATTATCGGTCCGGGAACGGTCCTCGAGGGAAAGATACGCAGTCAGGGGAGTGTTCGCATCGACGGCAAGGTGACCGGGGAAATAACGGCGAGCGAAAGCCTTGCGGTGGGCGTTACCGGCGAGATAGACGGCAACGTCACGGCGAAGAATGTCACGATCGGCGGCAAAGTGCGAGGCTCCATCAGTGCATCGGAGAAGATCGTGTTCGAGGGCAAAGCCGTTGTGAAAGGCGACATCCGTGCGATGAAGCTTGTGATCGATGAGGGGTGCGTGTTTGACGGGAAAGTCGCCATGACCGAGCGGACGCAGTTGTACGAACCGCGGCATTAGGCATTCCTTTGCTTGCGTTGAAGAGGTTGGACCAATGTCGTCTTCACCAAAGCCGGACGAACCCGGGCAACGGAAAGACCTTTTTCCAGGCCTCGGGCAGGGCTATCGGGACTTCGCACCCTATCTGACACTCGGGTTTCAACTCGCCGCAGCGGTTATTGCGTTCTTCCTCCTGGGGTGGTGGCTCGACACACGATACGGGACCTCCCCGACGTTCAAGTTGATCGGGTTGCTGCTCGGTTCAATCGGCGGGATGATCAAATTCTTCAAGTCAGTGTCGAAATTGACCAAAGAAAAGAAGTCCTGAACCTGGGTGACTGCTCGTGAAAATCGACTGGGGGTTCTTAAGGCTTGTTCTCTATTGTGCCGTGGGCGTTGCAGGGTTGATCGTGTATCCCCTTTCTCGCTTCGCCAGCGGCGAGGTGGTGCAGAGCGTTGCGGCAAGTGGTCTGGCCAACTTGCTGCATCTCTTGCTTGGCTACGCTGCGATTGAGCTTGGTTTCGAAAAATCCAACACCACGTTCCTGAAGGTTATTCTAGGCGGCACCGTTCTCCGACTGCTGTTGTTGGTCGGAATCGTGTTTCTGTTGGTCAGAGTGTATCAGTTTCACACGCTCTCGTTGATGATTTCGATGTTGCTGTTCTACGTTTTGAATCTCGCGCTCGAAATTCATTTTCTTCAGAAAAAGGTTTCCCTCAAAAGTTAGACGCGGCTCGTTCTTGAGATTCGATCCTTCTGCTCTTGCTGATACTTTGCAGCACGCCTCGGCCAGCGTGAGCGATTCCGTTCGCGCTGCCGTCTCCCATGGAGCTTCGGGGCACGGTGAAGGATTCGATTTCGGTCACCTGCTCGGCCACATGAAGAATTCCAAGGAGCTTGAATTCCCGGGCGGTCACATCGGGCTTCTGCACGTCCCACCTGTCCAGATCGGCGGGATAACAGTTGATCTTTCAATCACGAAGCACGTGTTCTTCTTGCTGCTCTCCGCGCTCATCGTGACGATCATAGCCGTCTACGCTGCGCGCAAGAACCGGAAGAGCGGCGTTCCGAAAGGAATCGGTAACCTTGTTGAAGTACTCGTCGTGTTTATCCGTGATGAGGTCGCACTGCCGAACATGGGGAGGGCGGGGCTCACGTACGTCCCCTTCTTGCTGACCACCTTCTTTTTCATCCTGATCATGAATCTCATCGGCCTCATCCCGTACGGGGCGACGTCGACTTCAAATGTTTCGGTGACAGCGGGATTAGCCTTCGTCGCGTTCATCATGATCCAGGCTGCGGCGATTCGGGCGCAGGGATGGAAACAGTACCTCGCCCATTTGACCGGCGGTGTGCATTGGGCTCTGTGGCCGATCACGATTCCGGTGGAAATCCTGGGGTTGTTTACGAAGCCGTTCGCTCTCTGTATGCGTCTCTTTGCGAACATGAACGGTGGACACATCGTCCTCCTTTCGCTCGTGGGCCTGATTCTGCTGTTTCGATCTGCGGTCATCGCTCCCCTCCCCGTGCTGTTCGGGGTCGCGATCGATATGCTGGAGCTCTTTGTTGCCCTTCTGCAGGCGTACATTTTTACCATGTTGACGTCGCTTTTTATGGGACTTGGGATGCATTCGGAGCATGGGGACGAACACGCTGAACTCTCTCATTTTAATGGATGAATACATCTTCTCTCTTCATAACGATCCCTTCCACAGGAGGAATGAACAATGGAACCTAATGCACTTGCCTATCTTGCTGCAGGAATTGGAGCCGGTATCGTCGTGGTGGGAGCCGCGCTCGGTATCGGGAAGCTCGCGGCTGCCACGATGGATGCCACGGGCCGGCAACCGGAAGCTGCCGGACAGGTCCGAACCTCGATGATCATTGCTGCCGCGCTCATTGAAGGTGCAACCTTCTTCGCGCTGGCCATCTGCATCATTCTTGCCACCAAATAAGCCAGGGGTTCAACCTCATGTTCGATATCAATCCGGGGTTGATGGTCTGGACAGTTGTCACCTTCGTGGTGCTCGTCCTGGTGCTCTCGAAGTTCGCGTGGAAACCGTTGCTGAAGTCTCTGAAGGATCGTGAAGACACAATCCGGCAGGCGCTCGATTCAGCCGAAAAGGCGCGCGCCGAGTCAGCGCAGTTGCTCAAGCGAAACGAAGAGAACCTGGCGAAAGCGGAAGAGGAATACCGGAAGATCCTCCGCGAGGGGAAGGCGCTTGCAGAGAAGCTGAAGGAGGAAATCGTTGCGAAGGCTCATCAACAGGCGCAGCGGGAGCTTCAGCAGGCGAAGGAGGAGATCCATCGGGACATCGATGCGGCCAAGCAGCAGCTGCGGGGAGAGGTGGCCGATCTTGCGATCCAGGCTGCCGGCAAAATCCTCGATGAGACGATGGATACGCAGAAGCACAAGAAGATTGTTGACAAGTTTCTCAGTCAACTTCCCAGCAACTAGTCAGTTCGAAGGTCACTCGTTCAGGGATGCGCCGGCTGCGCTCTGACCGCTTCCAGGGTCGGCGGGACGACCGTTGGATCCGGATGAGTCACTTTGATTAATGAAAGGCGTATGGAAGGTCTTCGCGTTGCACGGCGGTATGCAGAAGCCGTCTTGGGGATGTCAGAAGAAATGAAGCAGGTCGATCGCCTGGTGAGCGATATGGAAGTGCTCCGAAACGCAATCAAGGGCTCGCGGGAGTTCGTTTCATTTCTGAAGAGTCCCGTCATCTCGAGGGACAAGAAGAGATCCGTCGTGGCCGAGCTCTTCCGTCACAAAATTGACGAGTCAACGCTCAGCTTTCTGGACCTCCTCATCGAGAAGAACCGGGAGGATGTTCTTCCCCTGATCATTGATGAGTTCTTCAGGCTGCGCGACGAGCGGATGGGGGTCGTGACCGTCGATGTGCGCGCGGCGGCCGAGTTGACGAAAGAGCAACAGCAAGCCATCGAGAAACGGTTCGAGGGTATGACCCGCAAGAGCGTGCGCATCGCGTTCAGCGTGGACAAGCAGCTCAAAGGGGGCTTTGTTGCGAGGGTTGGCGATACGGTGTTTGATGGCAGCCTCCGGCGCCAGCTCGAACTGCTGAGGGAGCGCTTTGTCGAGGAAACCGCACGCAACTAGGATGTTTGGCTCATCATTGGAATTGAAGAAAAGGGAAACGTATGGCAGACGTAAGACCTGATGAAGTCTCCGCAATTCTGAGGAAACGGCTTTCGGGATTTGAAAAAGAAGTGGACGTGTACGACGTCGGAACGGTGCTTCAGGTAGGGGATGGTATCGCACGCGTGTATGGGCTCTCGAAAGTGATGGCGAGCGAGCTCGTGGAGTTTCCACACGATGTCTTCGGCATGGCTCTGAACATCGAGGAGGATAACGTCGGATGCGTCCTGTTTGGTGAGAGCTCCTTCATTAAAGAAGGAGATACCGTCAAGCGCACGAAGCGGCTGGCGTCCATGCCGGTCGGTGAGCAGATGCTTGGTCGCGTGATCACACCACTCGGTGAGCCGCTCGATGGCAAAGGACCGGTCAAGGTGGAAAAATACATGCCGCTCGAGCGGAAGGCGTTAGGTGTCATTCAGCGCCAGCCCGTCAAAGAGCCGCTGCAGACAGGTATCAAAGCTGTTGATGGCATGATCCCGATTGGTCGCGGTCAGCGCGAGCTCATCATCGGCGACCGTCAAACTGGCAAGACGGCGGTCGCGCTGGATACCATCATCAATCAGCGCTACACGCATACCGAGAAGGCAAAGAAAGAAGGGATCAAACCTGTTTACTGTGTCTACGTTGCCATCGGTCAGAAAGGATCGACGATGGCGCAAGTGGTGGGCAAGCTCGAAGAGCAGGGCGCGATGGAGTACACAACGGTCATCCAGGCGACGGCCGGCGATGCTGCGCCGCTGCAGTTCATTGCTCCCTACGCCGGTGCAACCCTTGGTGAGTATTTCCGCGATAGTGGCCGACACGCGCTAGTTGTGTACGACGACCTGTCGAAACATGCGCAGGCATACAGACAGATGTCGCTTCTCCTGCGCCGACCGCCCGGCCGCGAAGCGTATCCCGGGGACGTGTTTTATCTCCACTCGCGCTTGCTGGAGCGCGCGTCGAAGTTGAACGAGGAACTGGGCGGCGGCAGTCTGACGGCGCTGCCCATCATCGAGACACAGGCTGGAGATGTCGCAGCGTACATTCCGACCAACGTCATCTCGATCACGGACGGGCAGATCTATCTTGAATCCAGCCTGTTCAATTCCGGTATCCGACCCGCTATCAACGTCGGCATTTCTGTCTCGCGTGTAGGCGGTAACGCTCAGATCAAGGCAATGAAATCCGTAGCGGGCCGCCTGCGATTGGAGCTTGCCCAGTATCGTGACCTGGAGGCGTTCGCGAAGTTTGGGTCTGACTTGGACAAGGCGACGCAGCAGCAATTGCGACGTGGATCAAGATTGGTAGAGCTTCTCAAACAGGGCCAATACGTTCCGATGCCCGTCGAAAAGCAGGTGGTGGGCATCTTTGCCGGGACGAACGGATACCTTGATCCGATTCCGGTCGAAGATGTCCAGCGGTTTGAACAAGAACTCCACGAGTACGTTGATATGAGATTCCCGGAAGTGTTTCTGACAATCGCGGACCAAAAGGCACTGTCGGACGATACTACAAACAAGCTCCATGCGATCCTGAAGGAGTTCAGCGGCAAGTTTAAAGCATCTTCGAGAGGGAGTTAAGGACAGCACGCTCATCACACGTAACGCGCATCTGATTTATGGCAACACTCCGTGAAATACGTCGTCGCATCAGCGGCATCAAGAGCACTCAGAAGATCACGAAGGCAATGCAGATGGTCGCGGCGGCCCGGCTGCGACGCGCGCAGGTAGCGATTGTCTCCACGCGCCCGTACGCGCGAAAACTGGGTGAGCTGCTGCGACACGTCGTGACCAAAGTTGACCCATCCCTTCACCCTCTTCTTGTGACTCGTGAGATCAAGAACGCTGCGCTCGTCGTCGTCACGGCCGATCGCGGCCTCTGCGGTTCTTTCAACAGCAACCTCATCAAAGCGGCCATCCAGCATATTGCGACGGAAGAGCAGCAACGGCGGCTCGGCGTCAAGGTCATTACGATTGGCAAGAAGGGCTTCGACTACTTCAGCAAGCGCGACTACAAGGTGTATGCGAAACACATCGGCATCTTCCATGCGCTGGATTATAGCCGCGCGCGCGCGGTGGTTCAGCAGCTGATGGACGGGTACCTCAAGGGTGAATTCGACAGCGTGGAGGTCATCTACAACGAGTTCAAATCCGTGATTCAGCAGCGCATCGTCGTGGAACAGTTGCTTCCGGTTCCTCCGGAAGAGATCCACGGCCCAAAGAATCTTCGCGCCTTGGCTCAGGTTGACTACATCTATGAACCTTCGAGCGGGGAGATCGTCGAAGCGCTCGTTCCGCGCCACCTGAACATCCAGATGTGGCGGATTCTGCTCGAGTCCAACGCGGCCGAACAAGGAGCACGCATGACAGCTATGGATAATGCAACGGAAAACGCGAAGGAGATCATCCGGGATCTCACGCTGAAACTCAACAACGCGCGTCAGGCCGCGATCACGAAGGAGTTGCTGGAGATCGTCAGTGGAGCGGAGGCGCTGAAGAAAGCTGGCTAGACCCTGCGGCGTGCAGAGGGGTAGCCGGGATCAGCTTCAAGGAGTACTTGAAACCGTTGTTCACATTCGCGTGGGCAACGGTTTTTCTCTGCGTGGGAGGCTCGATCGCAACTACCTTAGGGATCAACAATTGCCTTGATTGGGGGGCGATTTTTCGGTACCTTATAGGCCCAAAATTTTGAGACCTCCGGCTTCCGAAATCTCAAGTGGCGGGGAGATTTCGGAAGTTCTGTTCAGGAGGGGGACCTCGTTCGATGTTTGAAAGCCTGAGTCAAAAGCTTGAGTCTGTTTTCAAGAAACTGCGCGGTCAAGGCAGGGTCACCGAAGCGAACGTGGCCGAGACGCTGCGCGAGGTCCGGCGTGTTCTTTTGGATGCCGACGTTAACTACAAGGTCGCCAAGCAGTTCATCGACGATGTCCAGAAACGGGCGATCGGCCAGGACGTCCTGAACAGCATTACTCCCGGGCAGCTCATCATCAAGATCATTTATGACGAGATGGTGAAGCTGCTTGGTGCTTCAAAAGCGGAAATCCATTCGGCTCCTTCGCCCCCCACGGTCATCCTGGTGGCCGGGCTTCAGGGATCGGGGAAAACCACGTTTGCCGCCAAGCTGGCACGCTTCCTCAGGAGCAAGGGGAGCAATCCGCTGCTGGTTGCTGCAGACATCCATCGCCCCGCGGCGATCGACCAGCTGGAAATGCTCGGCAAGCAGCTCGACATTCCGGTTTACGCCGATCGGACGAAGAATGCGATAGCGATTGCTGTCGATTCCATCGACTTCGCCCGAAAGAACGTCCGCGATACGGTCATTGTCGACACGGCGGGACGGCTGCACATCGATGAAGCGATGATGCAAGAAGTTGCGTCTATCAGAGAGAAGACTCAGCCACACGAGATACTCTTTGTTGTCGACGCGATGACCGGGCAGGATGCCGTCAACACGGCAAAAGCGTTCCATGATCGGCTCGATTTCGACGGCGTGGTGCTGACAAAACTCGATGGAGACAGCCGCGGCGGTGCGGCGCTCTCCATCCGCTCGGTCGTGCAGAAGCCCATCAAGTTTATCGGTGTGGGTGAGAAGCTTGATGCTCTGGAGCCGTTTTACCCTGAGCGCATCGCTTCACGGATCCTGGGCATGGGTGACATCGTCACCCTGGTGGAGAAGGCGCAGGAGCATTTCGATCAGGAAAAAGCGGTCAAGCTGGAAGAGAAGCTGCGCAAGGCGCAGTTCACACTCGAAGATTTCCTTGATCAGCTTCGCGAGGTGAAGAAGATGGGGCCCCTCAGCCAGGTTATAGGAATGCTGCCAGGGATGAATCGGATTCCCGGCGATGTCGAAATTGACGACAAAGCGCTTGTTCGGATCGAGGCGATGATCCAATCGATGACGAACGAGGAGCGGCTGAGACCATCCATCATCAACGGCAGCAGAAGGCGGCGGATCGCTCTGGGAAGTGGAACGACCGTTCAAGAGGTGAACCGATTGCTCAAGCAGTTTGAGGAGATGCAGCGGATGATGAAGCGGCTGAGCAAGGGCAATATGAAACGGGCGCTGCAAGGAATGCGATTGCCAACACAGAACTGAAAACCTGATACTGTGAACTTGAAACTCCAAACTTCAAACTCATAATCACAAGGAGTCACACGGTGGTAAAGCTACGATTGCGGAGGACGGGCAAAAAGAAATTCCCGATCTATAAGATCGTCGCGGCGGACATCCGTTCACCGCGCGACGGTCGATACATCGAAGCAGTGGGACACTACAATCCCAATGTGCATCCTATCGCTTTGAACTTCAAGGAAGAGAGGGTATTTCACTGGCTGCGAAAAGGGGCCCTGCCGACCGATACGGTGCGCTCGCTCTTCCAGCGGCAGGGACTTTGGCTCCGCTGGAACCTGATGCGACGGGGTACCGACGAGGCGAAGACCCAGAGCATCGTCGAGCGCTGGCAGATGGAGCAGGCCGATCGCGCGAAGCGCGAAGCAGACAGGAAAGCACGGCGCGCAGAAAAGAAGAAGAAAACCGCAAAGCCTGCAGAGGCTGCTCCGGCAGCGGAGCCGACAGCGCAACCGGCAGCGTCATAACGCCTGGCAACGGAGCCCGTACGAGCTTCTGACCCTCAGAGAGTGTTCCTTCTCCCACGTATTCGTACCGTGGGTGCTTTCACTTGCAACGGTGCAAGTCTCTGTCCTTTCAGCCGGAGGCTGACCGGCCCGCTGCCCGCCCGACTGAACGACAAGTCGTTCGGGCGGGCGCGGTCTGGCGGGTGAGCCTCTGGCTCAAAACAGGAGGTGGAATTATGAGGGAATTCGTGGAATTCGTTGCAAAGCATCTCGTTGATAAGTCGGAGTCGGTCGTCGTTGAAGTGGAGGAGAAAGAAGACAAGACCATTTTCAAGCTCAAGGTCGAGCAGACTGATGTGGGGAAGCTCATAGGGAAAAAGGGGAGAACGGCCTCAGCATTCCGGGTTCTCCTGAGGGCCGTGGCGGCGAAAGAAGGCCACAGGGCAGTGTTGGATATCATCGGCTAGCGGTCGAACAAATGGGGGCCGATGCACCACGAAGCTCAGGAATGATTGCAGTCGGAAGAATCTCAAAGAGCGTCGGCATCAGGGGAGAAGTGAGCGTTGTACCACTCACCGACGACCCCGAACGATTCGCCAAACTGGAGACAGTTTGGATTGGACGAGATGAAGCCACCTGCAAGCGATGTACCATCATCTCCGTTCGCCTTGCTCGTGCCAGGGTCATCTTGAAATTGAAGGAGATCGAGTCGCGTACCGTCGCCGAGACAAAACGCGGCGAATTCATTTACGTTGAAGAGAAGGACACGTCAGCACCTCCGGCTGGATCGTATTTCATCCACCAGATCATCGGTATGGAGGTCTTCACGGACAACGGTGAGGCCGTCGGTGTCATTCGTGAGGTCCTTCAACTGCCGGCGAATGATGTGTGGGTGGTTGTCCGGGGGAAGAAAGAGATCCTCATTCCCGCCATCAAAGAAATCATCGCCTCGGTCGACGTGCAGCGGCGAACCGTGGTGATTCACCCGATGGAAGGGCTGCTGGAGTGATGCGGATCGATATTGTCACAGGATTACCGAAGCTGCTGGAGAGCCCCCTGCAGGAAAGCATTCTCCGGCGGGCTCAGGATAAAGGGAAAGTCGAGATCGTCGTCACCGACCTGCGCCGGTTCGCACACGATAAACACCAGACGATCGATGACACTCCGTACGGCGGTGGTTCGGGAATGATTCTGAAGCCCGGGCCGATCTTCGAATGCATCGAGAGCCTGAAGGCGGACCGTCAGTATGATGAGATTATTCTCTTAACACCGGACGGCGAGCAGTTCAACCAGGGCCTTGCCAATGAGCTCTCCCTGAAGGAAAACCTGTTGCTGGTGTGCGGTCACTATAAAGGTGTTGATGAGCGTGTGCGGGAAGCGCTGATCACAAGGGAGATCTCGATTGGCGACTACGTCTTGACCGGAGGAGAGCTTGCTGCTGCCGTCGTGACTGATGCAATAGTGAGACTGGTTCCCGGCGTCCTGAACGATAGCGAATCAGCGTTGAGCGATTCTTTTCAGGACGGGCTCCTCGGCTCGCCACACTATACACGACCCCCGGAGTATCGCGGCATAAAGGTGCCCGAGGTGCTTCTCTCCGGCAATCACGCCGAGATTGAGAAATGGCGCCAGGAGCAGAGGCTTGAACGGACGCGCAAACGCCGAAAGGATTTGTTGAACAGAGAACGCAGAGCGTAGCATATCACCATCGATTCATCTTGTTGGAGAGAACGTAATGGACAAGCTCAAACTTATTGAGGCAATGCAGCTCAAAACGGACAGGCCGGACTTCAACCCCGGTGATACGATCAACGTGCACGTCCGGGTCGTGGAAGGCGACAAAGAACGCATCCAGCAGTTTCAGGGCGTCGTCATCAGCAAGCGCGGCTCGGGTATCAACACGACCTTCACGGTCCGCAAGGTTTCAGACGGGGTTGGAGTGGAAAGGATCTTTCCGCTGCATTCGCCGCGCATCGCGAAGATCGAACGGGTGAAGGAAGGAAGAGTGCGCCGCGCGAAGCTGTACTATCTTCGGAAGCTTGCTGCAAAACAGGTCACGCAAAAAACCAGCACCTGATGGGATGAAAGAGCTGCTCGGTGTTTCCGAGGCGTCGTATCTTCGGCCGCTGCTGTACGGCCTGGAGGCGCCCGAGTCTCCCTTTCGGCTGCTCGTCGATATACCCGCCGAGACAGCGATCAAGCTTCGAGAGCGCATCGAGAACCTTCGATGCGCTTTTTTGTCCCCCATCGACTATGCCCGGCACGGCGCAGACTACCTGATCGTCCCCGACATCAGCGTTTCCTCATCCGTTCGAACGGAAACGGTCCAGCTCTTCATTAATCCTGAGGTCCGCAATATTCAATCCTTGGCCGTTGATGTGCGGGTGACGTCGGAGATTATTCTTGCCAAGATTATCCTGATCGAGAAATTTCCCAACCTGACGTCTGCCGAACGGTCAATCCAGTTCGTGCCGATGGCTCCGAATCTCCGTGAGATGCTGAAGAAAGCCGACGCCGCGCTCGTCGTCAACTTTCACCCGCAGCGGCTTTCTCCCGGAGGGTCGTTTGTGCTCGATCTCGTTGAAGAATGGAATGATCTCACTGGACTTCCGTACGTGCACGGATTCTGGGTCGGCCGTGAAGACTCTGAGACACTGCACCTCACGCCAGAACTGACACGAGCCAAGCAGAACGGCCTCGCACACCTCCAAGACGTCGCCCGGCGTCTGGCACAGCAGCGAGGCCTCCCCACCGACGACGCCTCGCGCTATTTCTCCTCATTCTCTTTCGGATTCGGCCAGGACGAGGAGCAGGGTCTTTCCGAATTCATCCGATATGCCTACTACCACGGCGTCCTCCCTGACATCCCTGACATCAATTTCTTCGAGATCGACTCCCCTTGAGAGCACCCCGTCGATGAGACCAATCCCGTGGAACCATTTGTGCGCCACAGGCTCGTGCCGCTTCATTGAATTTCCCCTTTTTTTCGCTACATTTGATCGATCAATTGACCGGAAACGATGCTCAAGACGCTGTTGATAAAGAACTACGCAGTTATCGAAGGGATCGAAGTGGGATTTGAAAGCGGCCTGAACATCATCACGGGCGAAACCGGGGCGGGGAAATCGATCCTCATCGATGCCTTGAGCCTCGTCCTGGGCGAGAGGGCGAATTCTGATGTGGTCCGTAAAGGAGCAGACAAGGCCATCGTCGAGGCGATCTTCAGCGTGTCAGGCAACAAGCGAGTAAGGGCTGCACTTGAGGCACATGAATTCGAGCCGCACGAAGACCTCATCCTGCGCAGGGAGGTTTCCGCAAAAGGCCAGAGCCGCTGTTTCGTCGATGACACGCCGGCAACATTGGGAGTTTTACAGGAAATCGGCGATCTGCTCGTCGACCTCCACGGCCAGCACGACCACCAATCGCTCCTCAGGACGGAGACGCACATTGACCTGCTTGACGACTTCGGCGGCCTGGATGGGCTGAGACAGGAATTCAGGGAATCGTACGACACGCTGACGCGGTTGTTCGGGGAGTTGGAGGAGCTGCAGGCGAAGGAACGACAGCTCAAGGAGCGGCGTGATCTCTACGAGTTCCAAATCCAGGAAATCGACGCCCTGGCTCCGCAGCTCGGTGAGGAGGAAGCACTGGAGTCGGAGCTCAGAATTCTTGAGAATTCCGAGAAGCTGTTCGAGGCCACGTCGCAGCTGCATCAGACGCTGTATGAGGGGGAGCAGGCGGTGTACGATCAACTGGTTCTTGCCCGCAATCAGCTGGAGGATCTCTCGCGCATCGACAAGTCATTCGAGGAGACGAGGAACGAGTGTGCGTCGGCGGTTGCCATTATCGGTGAGGTCGCGAAATACATTCAAACCTACAACTCCAAGATTGAATTCAACCCTGAGCGCCTCGAGCAGATCCGTGAGCGCCTCGGAAAGCTCGCTCTTCTGAAGAAGAAATATGGCGGCTCGGTGGATGCGATTCTTGAGCACAGGGCGAAAATCGGGAAAGAGTTTGCGCTTGCCGAAAACTTTGAGGGAGAAATTCGGAAGCTGAGGGAGAAGATCGAGAAGGAACGTGCCGCCTGTTCTGCGGCGGCGCAGAGGCTCTCAGGAAAGCGGCGCGACCACGTTTCGAAGGTCGACAATTCCATCGTAGCCGAGCTCGCGAAACTTGGAATTGCCAACGCCCGGTTTGACGTGAAGGTGGAAAACCATGCGCTTGGCAAGACCGACGGCGTCGACCGGAATCTCAAAGCCTATGTGAAACTCGGGCGGGAGTTTTACGATACGACTCCAAAGGGGATGGATTTCGTGGAATTCCACATCTCCACAAACCTTGGTGAGGATCTCAAGCCGCTCTCTAAAGTTGCTTCAGGGGGCGAAATCTCGCGAGTCATGCTCGCTCTCAAGACCATTCTTGCCAAGTCCGAGCGGCTGCCGCTTCTCATTTTCGATGAGATCGATGTGGGGGTAAGTGGCCGGATTGCCGTTGCCGTGGGAAAGAGCCTGAAGGTTCTTTCACAATTCCATCAGGTCGTTGCGATCACACATCTTCCGCAAATTGCAGGGCTTGCTGATACGCATTTTGTCGTTGAGAAAACGGAGCGTGACAAGCGCACCAAAACTCGCATGCGAAAGCTCGAGCTTGAAGAGCGCGTGGAGGAAGTGGCAAAACTGATGAGCGGGACCGAAGTTACGCAAGCAGGATTAGAGGGAGCGAGAGAACTCATGGGATTGAAATCACGATGATAAGGGCTTTTGGGGCTGAATAATGAATAAACGACGGAAAAAGACTTCGAGAATTGAGCTAGAGGAGCGAAATGTGAGCCTGGTTCGGGCGAAGGTGGCAGACCCGCAATCAGTGTATCAAGTTGCCATTTCATCAAAGCACGCAGCGGTCCCGCTTGACTCGATTATCTGCGGAGATTCCTTGGATGTGCTTCGGACGTTTCCTTCTGAGTTTGTCGATTTGATCATTACATCGCCACCTTATTCGGACAAGAGAAAGAAGAGTTATGGTGGTATTCATCCTGACAGGTATGTACAATGGTTTATCCCCATTGCCTCGGAGCTGAAGAGGGTGGTGAAACCAACAGGGACATTCATCTTAAACATCAAAGAGGGTGTCTCTGATGGAGAACGACACACATATGTCATCGACTTGATCGTCGAGATGCGTAAACAAGGATGGTTATGGACCGAGGAGTTTATTTGGCACAAGAAGAACAGCTATCCGGGGAAATGGCCAAACAGGTTTCGTGATGCATGGGAGAGGTGCCTGCAATTCAACAAGCAGAGACAATTCGCAATGTATCAGGAGAGCGTCATGGTCCCCATGGGCGATTGGGCAAAAACAAGACTGAGGAAATTGAGTGAGACAGACCGAACTCGAGATGAGTCGCGGGTAGGGAGTGGTTTTGGGAAGAACATCTCCAACTGGGTGAACAGAAAAATGGCTTATCCTGACAACGTTCTGCACTTGGCAACAGAGTCAAGCAACAAGCGCCATAGCGCAGCTTTTCCGATTGCGCTTCCTGAGTGGTTCATCAAACTATACACGAGACCAGACGACACAGTGCTGGATCCTTTTCTCGGGTCCGGAACAACTGCAGCCGCCGCAAGAAAAAACGATAGGCATTACATAGGCATAGAAATTTCCCGCGAGTTCTGCCGGATAGCAGAAAAAAGGGTGAGGACAATCGCCATACCAGCAGGAGACCTCTTCGAATGAAAGAACTCAACCTCAAAGACGTGGAGAGGTACGTGAACGACCACATCGGCTCCTTTCACCAAAGTAGGATTGCTAGGCTTCAAAGTATCAAGTTGCGCGAAGTCCTAAAGAAGAAAAATCCTTACCTGTTTCGCGCCAAGAACATCCTGACCGCCGAAAGACTGGTTGAATCCATTCTTGGCGCCTTCTTGTCATCATCTGAAGAGGAACTGTTTGGCGGCTTCTTGGAAGGTTTGGCTGTGTTCATCGCTTCGAAAACACTGGACGGAAGGAAATCTGCAGCGACTGGCATTGATCTTGAGTTTGATAAGAAAGGCATCAAGTATATTGTTGCCGTGAAATCTGGCCAGAATTGGGGAAACAGTTCTCAATATGCAGCCCTCAAAGAGAATTTCAAGCGAGCTGCAAGAGTCCTTAAGCAATCCAAAGCGGTTAAGCACGTCCAACCTGTGCTCGGTATGTGCTATGGTAAAATGCGCACTGTCGACAGGGGTGATTTCATCAAGATGGCCGGACAGAGTTTCTGGCATTTTCTGAGTGGAAGCGAAAAGGTGTACACCGAAATCGTTGAGCCCATTGGACATAAGGCGAAGAGGCATAACGATAAGTATGATGAAGAGAAAGCCGCGCTGATCAACAAGTTCACCGGTGAATTCTCAACGGATTTTTGCACAGATGGAAGAATCGATTGGGAGAAGCTTGTCGTCTTCAATAGTGGTAATATGAACGTGCACTAACGCCATCGTGCTTTACCAGGGTTCTGAAAGCAGAAACGGTCATCAAAAAATGCCGCTCCAAATCTACAACACGCTGACGCGTCAGAAGGAAGAATTCAAGCCGATTCAGGAAGGCAGAGTCGGAATCTACGTGTGCGGTCCGACGGTCTATAGCCACTCGCACATCGGGCATGCCAAGAGCTACGTCTCCTTCGATGTGATCGTCCGCTACCTGCGCTATCTCGGGTATAAGGTTCTCTACGTGCAGAACATCACCGACGTCGGACACCTGACCGACGACGCAGACGAAGGAGAAGACAAGATCGAGAAGCAATCGCGAGTCGATCGCGTGCATCCCATGCAAATCGCCGAGATGTATACGCAGAGCTACTACGACGACATGGATGCGTTGGGTCTCCTTCGCGCGGACATCTCGCCACGAGCCTCCGGGCATATCATTGAGCAAATCGAGATGGTGAAGCAGCTCATCGAGAAGGGGTTTGCATACGAAGCGAACGGATCGGTTTATTTTGACGTGCTGAAGTTCTCGCGCTATGGAAAACTCTCCGGGCGTACGGTGGACGAGATGGAAGCGGGGGCAAGGGTTGAGGTGAATCCGGAAAAACGCCACCCGTCGGATTTTGCGTTGTGGAAAAAAGCTGAACCCGGGCATATCATGCGATGGCCGAGTCCTTGGAGCGAAGGGTATCCCGGATGGCACATCGAATGCTCGGCGATGTCGATGAAGTATCTGGGGGAGAGCTTCGACATACACGGCGGCGGCCTCGAAAATCAATTCCCGCATCACGAGTGTGAGATTGCCCAGAGTGAAGCTGCGACGGGCAAGCCGTTCGTGCGCTATTGGCTGCACAACAATATGGTGACCGTCAACGGTCAGAAAATGGGCAAGTCGCTTGGCAACCAGATCACGCTGAAGGATGCATTCAAGAAATTTGATCCAATGGTTGTGAGATTCTTCGTCCTGCAGAGCCACTATCGCAGCACGCTCGATTTCAGTGATGAGGCATTGCAGGGAGCGAAGGCCGGCCTGGAGAAGCTCCTGAACACCGTACACAATTTGCGGGTAGAGATCGCCAAGGCAGCGACAGAAACGCGGACGGAGCCCGCGGCCATCGACCTGGAGTCGTACCGATCGCGGTTCGTCGCCGCGATGGACGACGATTTCAACGCGCCGCAGGCGATTGCCGTGCTGTTTGACCTTTCGCGGGAGGTCAATGCCGTGCTGAGCCTCGATGCGAAGTTCTCGAGCGCCTCGCTTCAAGCAATCGACCAGATGTTCAAAGATCTCGGCGGGTGCATACTTGGGATCGTCCCAGAGGTCTCTGCGACGGCTCTTGCCGCCGATGTAAAGCTCGAGGCCGATCTCATTCAGTTGCTCATCGATCTTCGGGCAGAGATGCGCGCTCAGAAGTACTGGGCATTGTCCGATAGGGTACGCGATGGCCTGAAGAAGCTTGGCATCGTGCTCGAGGACAAGAAGGACGGAACGATGTGGAGGAAAAGCTAGGACGTTGATCAATTCTTCGACTCTGGAAGGAGTTCCTTGTGAGAACCTATGAAAAATATCTTTGCGCCGTGCTCCTCTGTCTGATGTCGGCGCTTCCGGCATTCGCGCAGAGCAATGCCGGAGAGGGTGCCAACATCGAGCCGACAATGCTGATTGATCGACCGACGGCTGGCATGCTCCATCGTGGCAACTACTACATCAGCGCAAACTTCTTTCAGCGGGGAGGCGTGCTGTTCAGTGTGGCCGTTGGCTTGCTGGACCGTTTCAGCTTCGGGATTTCGTATGGCGGCACGGATATCTTGGGCTCGGACAAACCGCATATGAATCCCTCCCCGGGAGTCAACGTCAAGCTCCGTGTGCTGGAGGAATCAGCGGTTGCTCCGGCTGTAGCCGTCGGATTCGATTCGCAGGGAAAGGAGCCCTACGTCGACGGCTTGAAGCGCTATACGATCAAGTCCCCCGGATTTTACGCGGTGGCAAGTCAAAATTATGCGTTCGCGGGCAATCTGAGCATCCACGGCGGAGTCAACTTTTCAACCGAACGGGATGACGGTGACAAGGATATCAATTTTTTCTTCGGCGCAGAGAAGTCACTGGGGAAGGACATCTCACTTCTCGCTGAATATGACCTCGCCACGAACGACAACAGTGGTGATGCGCTTGGACGGGGCCGAGGATACCTCAACCTGGGCATTCGATGGTCATGGGGTAAGGGCCTGGTCATTGGTCTGGATCTCAAAAACATCACCAAGAACCAGTCGAATGTCAACATTGGGAATCGGACAATTCAGATCGAATATGTAGGATCTTTTTGATGCTTTCTTCAGTGTACACTCCCCCGGATTGATTGTCGACAAAAGTGTATATTTGGCCCCGTAAAACGTGTCACGAGCCCCGTTTTTTCCTCTAATTCGGGGCTTTTCTGTGAACTGCTATGGCACTGTACTTGTTCCTAGTACTAGAGTGATAAAGTGCACATGGAAGGGTGAAACCATGAAACTCTCAAGAAGACTTTTCGAGCTGCTCGCTGCCGCTTTCGCTCTGTCCCTTTTCGCGTCTGGCTGTTATACCCGGCTGGCCACGGAAGATGAGGGTGAAGGTACTTCTGAGGCGCAGTACGACGTGCCTCGCTCGCATGAGGAGGGCGACACGCTTGAGCCAAGACAATCCTACTATGATGACTATGACCAATGGCGTTATCACCACTGGATTGGCTTCAGCTACTATTATCCGGGAATGTATGATTCTTGGTACTGGGGATCGTCGTTTTGGTATCCGTACTCCCCGTACCAATATAATGGATTCGGATACGGTTACGGCTACGGATATCCGTACAATTACTATGGGTCCCTGTACCCATACGACTACTACAGGTCTTACTCCGGCTATCCGTACGTTGTCTACACCGGGCGCAATCAGACACGAGAGTCGGGCTATCGACGGACAGGAGCAGGCCGTGCGAGCAGCTCTTACTATGGCAGCAGTGCGACCTCTGGAGCCTCGTTAAGCGTGCCGCCAGCGAGTCGACGGTCTGGCAGCGGAAGGGATGCCGGAGTCTCGCGGCCGTCGAACAGAAGTACCCAATCCTCTTCCAGGCGCGGAAGCTCGAGAAGCTATGCTCCGCCTAGCCGATCAAGTGCGCCGAGTGCACGGCAAGCGCCATCTGGTGGATTGAGCCGCGGGAGCAGCGGTACGTCGGGTGGTTCCCGAAGCAGTGGAACAACTCGCAGCCGCTACGAGTCGCCATCCGGTTCCCTTCGTTACGATGCGCCTGCATCGCGAGGTTATACACCGAGCTATACGCCATCGTACACTCCGTCTCATTCACCGTCTTACTCACCACCTCCGAGTTCAGCTCCTAGCTCCGGGGGGAGCCAGGGCGGAACGAGAAGCGGCGGTGCAACACGAAGCGGCCGAAACTAGTTGATTCTCTTTGGAGAGGAGAGTTAGAACCATGAAGAGACACAGTGGATTCCTTGTTCAAACAGTGGCCGCGGTTGGTGTGTTTACACTCCTCATGACCTCTCTCGCGCAAGCGCAGTTCGCGGAAGATGCGCTCCGCTTCTCCACGTTCAACCTCAACGTTGGTGCGCGCTCAAGTGGCATGGGAAACACGTCTATCGGATTGGCGGATGATTACTCCGCGTTGTTTACCAATCCGGCGGGACTAGCGCTCTTGCGCAGTTTTGAGTTCTCGGTTGGCTTGTCGAACTCCAACTTCGGCAATGATGTCAGCTTCTATGGTGTTACAACCAAGACCGACAACAGGGTGACGAATCTCAGCAATCTTGGTCTTGTGTACCCTGTTCCGACGAAACAGGGCAGTCTCTCCTTTGCATTCGGATTTGCGCGAGTTGCGAACTACTCAACCTCGGCGTCCTTTGGTGGATTCAATCCGTTCAGTTCTCTTGTTGAATCGCTCACGCCGGATGTCAATCTCTCCTCGATGTCTTTCGAGGACAGAGACAACTTCCTGCGTGACAACATGCCCTTCCAGATCTTCCTCGCTGACACCGCTCGCGGGAGGCTGTATCCCAACGTGATTGATAGTGTCCAGCAGGACGGGTCAATTCGCGAGGGGGGCGGCATCAACAATTGGTCGCTGGGCGGAGCAATAGAGATCGCCAAAAACCTGTCGCTTGGAGTCGGGTTCAACCTGCTCTCGGGGTCCTACACGTACGATCGGGTTTACACCGAGAGCGATTCGAGAAATGTCTATCACTATGGCCCGCCGTTTGACTTCAATCGGTTCCGATATGAGAGCACGATCAACAGCGATATCAGCGGCTACAACATGCTGATCGGTCTGATGTATCGGAAGCAAGGGAAATACAAGATCGGCTTCACGGTGAGAACCCCGACCTCTTACGAAATTTCCGAGGATTTCTCGGACGTCGGAACGGCCTGGTATGACAACGGCGACAGGTATGAGATGAAGAAGCCCGGTTCGACGAAGTACAATGTGAGAACGCCTGTGGTGCTGAGCGGCGGTGCCTCATTCCAGGTGACGGATTGGATGATGCTTGCCGGCGATGCTGAATACACGGATTGGACACAGATGGAGTTCACGAACGACAATCCCGACCTCATCGAAGAAAACCGAGTCATTCGGGATGTCATGCAGGCCACGACGAACCTGCGCGGCGGTGCGGAGTTCACCCTCTTTGATCTTGGCCTGAAACTGCGTGGCGGGGTGGTCTACAACCCTTCGCCGTATAAAGGAGATCCTAAGGACTACGATCAGCTCTACTACACTGCTGGACTTGGGATCATCGTGGATGAGAACGTCATCCTGAATGCCTCCTATGCCATCGGCAAATGGAAAACATTCCGGGACAACTACTACATCCCCGGTCTGGCGACACCGTCGAGGACAAATGAGTCAGTGAATTCTCAGACGCTTGATGTGACACTCTCGTATCGATTCTGAGGTAACACGAAAAGGACATATGACCGATGCGGCCCCAACGTCTCTCCGGCGTTGGGGCTTGTTCTTGAAGGAGGCGTCATGAAGTATCCTCATGCACTTTTCAGAGCAGCAGCGAGCGCCATCTGCGTTTGCTGTATCTTGTCGTCGGCGGTTGGTCAGCAGATGGGGACCATCGCTGGCACCGTTGTTGACCGAGAGACGGGCAATTCGATCCCGCTCGTAAACGTTTTCGTGCGCGGGACGCTCCGGGGCACATCAACGGATAGCGTGGGCCATTTCGAGATTAGCCTTCCCGCCGACACCAAGCACATTCTGGTCTTCAGCCACGTCGCGTATGTCAAGGAGTGGTATGATGTGGAGGCGGTAAAAGGCGAGCAAATGGTGGTTGATGTCGAGCTCGAGCCGCGCGTGCTTCCGTTAAACGACTTCACTGTCGCGGGAACAGCGAAGACCGAGGAGCTCCAGGCGGCGAGCATCATCCGAGAAGAAGAAATCGAGCGCATGGGTCCTGTGAATTTTGAGGATCTGCTGCTGAGGCGGCTCCCGCAGATTCGCTGGACGAGCGCACTTGCCGCTTCCCAGAGGCGTCCCGACTACGTTCTGTATGTGGACGGGATGACGTGGGATCCGCGGTTTCTGAATCAGATCGACCCCTACACTGTTCGGAAAGTTGTGGTGTTCCGCAGTATCTGGGCATCGCCATTCTACCGCACGGGATCGAGCCGGTATGTCGTTGATGTGAGAACGAGATAGAACAGCCTGCCACCAAACACTTCATCGTTGCAACACCCCCCAAGTTTCTTTACATTAGTCGCGTCTGAACCATCGTTCGGACGGGATTCCTTTTCCCACCGTCTCCTTCACTATCATGCCTCTTCGTGCCAAGATTCTCATCGGGAGCCTCTTAACGCTTGCGGTCCTCGGTGTCGCCCTCGTCATCTTCTTCTACTATCTTATCACGAAATCGTATCCTACGACCAGCGGTGCAGTTGACGTTGCGGGCGTGCAGGCAAGCGTCAAGATTTATCGAGATGAATACGGGGTACCGCATATCATGGCGGAATCAGAATACGACGCCTACTTCGCGGTCGGGTACGTGCACGCACAGGATCGGTTGTGGCAGATGGAGCTGATGCGGAGGGCGGGTGAAGGCAGGTTGGCCGAAGTCCTTGGTGAACCCGCTCTCAAGATCGACCGGATGTTTCGGACCCTTGGCATTTGGCAGCAGGCTTTAAAGATCGCGCCGACCATCGACGAGAAGACGCGCACAGCACTCCAGGCTTACGCCGACGGTGTCTCCTCTTTCATCGAGACGCACAAGGGAGAATATCCCATTGAGTTTGACCTGCTTGATATTGAGCCGGAGCCGTGGAAGATTGAACACTCCGTCATGATCAGCCGATTGATGGCTTGGGAGCTGAACTACTCCCGTTGGGTCGATATCACTCTCGCAGAACTGGTTGAACGATTCGGTGAGGTAAAGGCGGCGGAGATCTTTCCCACGTGGCCGGAGGGAGCGCCCGTGATCGTTCCGTCTGAGCTCCGCGGCAAGAAGGTCGCCGACCTGGGGAAACAGCTCCTCCAGGCCGATCAGGCATTTCGGACACTGATGGGCAACGACGGCCTTGAGACAGGGAGCAACGCCTGGGTTATCGCCGGGTCACGGTCGGAAACGGGCAAGCCTATTCTTGCAAACGATCCGCACCTCATGTTCTCCGTTCCGGGGCGATGGTATGAGCTTCATGTGATGGCATCTGGACTGGATGTCGCAGGAGCCTCTATCGCCGGTGCGCCCTTTGTCGTCATTGGCCGAAATCAGCATGTCGCCTGGGGAGTTACCAATGCGATGGTGGACGATGAGGATTTCTATGTTGAGCAGGTTGATTCGATCCAGCATCCCACCCGATATCGCTTCAACAATGCGTGGCGACCTCTCGAACAGCAGGTTGACACCATCCTTGTGAAGAACGGACCGCCGGTCCTGCTGACAGTCTATCGAACTCACCGTGGCCCGATCGTCAATCGCATAGAGCCGTCCGCAGAGCTTTCCCAGAACCTGCTTTCCATGCGATGGATGGGTCACGAGATGTCAAACGAGGGGGGTGCATTCTACCGGCTCAATCGTGCCGGCAACTGGAGCGAGTTCCTGGAAGGGCTGAAATACTTTGCCGTTCCGGCGCAGAACTTCGTCTATGCCGATGACCAGGGAAATATCGGTTACCACACCGGAGGGAGAATTCCTATCCGGAGCACGAAGTCGCCGACGCTTCTCTTCCCGGGCTGGACCGATCATTATGACTGGAAAGGGTTCGTGCCGTTTGAAGAGATGCCGCAGGTGCTCAATCCGACTGAAGGATTCATTGCCACCGCGAATAACAAGATTGTCGCTGATTCCTATCCCCACTACATTTCCAACCTCTGGGAACCGCACTGGCGCATCTCGCGCATTACCGAGGTGCTTCGGAGTCAACCGATATTCTCGGTTGAAGATCTCCAGCGCTTGCAGCTCGATGTTTTCTCGCCGCATGCCCGCGAGCTCGTTCCGATCATTCTCAATGCGTTCGAAACAAAGACTGTCACTGATCCCGACGTGAGAACGGCGCTCAGTTACTTCCGCAACTGGAACTGCGAGATGAAGTCCGACGATGTCCCGACAACGTTGTTTCAAGCGTTCTTCGTCCAAATGGTTCAGAACACATTCGAAGATGAGATGGGGCCGGAGCTCATAGCGCTCTACGATACGCTGGCCAGCGTACCCATGTCGGTCTTAACAATGCTGATGAAAAAAGGCTCGTCGGTTTGGTTCGACAACGTCAAGACACCCCAGACGGAGTCGATGGCGGACATCATCCGGCAAAGTCTGGAAGATGCGCTCCACGGTCTGAAGACCACGTATGGCGGGGAATTGAAGGAGTGGCAATGGGGAACCGTTCACCAGGTCGAGTTCCCACACGTCTTCGGTGCGAACGACTTGCTGCGGAGAGTATTTAACCTCGGTCCCTATCCCGTCGGTGGGTCTCATTCGACAGTCAACCAAGCGGATTACCGGCTAAAGAAACCGTTCCTCAACCACATCGGGCCGTCAACAAGGCAAATCTTTGACCTCTCCGATGTGAACAATGGCCGCGCCGTCACACCGCCTGGCCAATCCGGGCAAGTATTCCACCGCCACTACGATGATCAGATTCAGCTGTGGTTGAATGGCGGTTACCGCCGGATGAGGCTGGACAGCTCGAGCGTCGAAAACTCCAAGTACGATCTTCTCCTGTTGAGGCCGCGCAAGTGATGGTTTCGGAGACCCTCATAGCGAGGCTTCGCAACGCTGATGCTGTCTGTGTCTTGACGGGGGCGGGAATCTCGGCCGAGAGCGGCGTGCCGACATTTCGAGGAGAGGAAGGGCTCTGGAAAAAGTTCAGACCGGAGGAACTGGCGAACTTCGACGCGTTTATTCGAAATCCTACCCTTGTCTGGGAGTGGTACGCCTACCGGCGGCGATTGATTCAGGATGTGAAGCCAAATCCAGCGCACCACGCGCTGGTTGAGCTTGAGAAGCGTGTAACGGATTTCACGCTGGTCACGCAGAATGTCGATAATCTGCACAGGCGGGCGGGGAGCAAGCATGTCGTCGAGCTGCACGGGAACATCGAGCGAAGCTATTGCATCGACTGCCGCACGTTCGAAGCTGATATCAAGATTGATGAGCTGAAGGAGGCACCGCGCTGCAAGAAATGCGGCGGTCTGGTGCGACCGGATGTCGTCTGGTTTGGCGAGGTGCTGCCGGCGGCTGCGTTTTCGGAAGCGGTGTCTGCCGCCAGTCGTTGTGACGTGTTTCTCTCTGTCGGCACCTCTGCAGTCGTCTATCCCGCTGCGTCGCTTCCGTTCAGTGCGATCGAGCACGGTGCATATGTCGTCGAAATCAATCGTGAGTACACTGAACTTTCATCTCATGCCCAGGAAACAATCCTTGGGAAAGCAGGAGAAATCCTGCCACAACTAGTGGAAGCCATCTCTAAAACAAACCTCTAGGTGGTCTATGAATCGCCCATCGAAATTCGGTAATACCAAGATCGTCTGCACCATCGGCCCGGCATCACAGAGTGTAGACGTCCTTGTCGAATTGATTGAAGCCGGAATGGACGTGGCGCGCTTGAATTTCTCTCATGGCACGCACGAGCAGCATCTCAAGGTGATTGAAAACGTAAAAGAGGCAAGCAGAAAGACAGGGGAATACATCACGCTCTTGCAGGATCTCAGTGGGCCGAAAATCCGGACCGGCCTGCTCGGAGAGAAAACGGTTGAGCTTAAGACCGGCGCCACATTCACCTTTACGATCAACGATGTTCCGGGCAATGTTCAACGAGTCTCGACAACTTACCGCGAGCTGCCGAAGGATATGGAAATTGGCGATACAATTCTTGTGGATGATGGGAAAATGAAGTTCACCGTGCTGTCAAAGAATGAGAGCGATGTCGTGTGCAAGGTCGTCAACGGAGGCATCCTTTCAGAAAAGAAGGGGATGAACCTGCCCGGCGTGAAGGTAAGCGTTCCGTCATTCACGGAAAAGGATGTCGTTGACCTCAAGTTCGGGCTTGCCAATGATATTGACTACGTAGCTCTCTCATTCGTCCGGGCGGCTGAAGACATCCGACAGCTGCGGGAGATCCTGATTAAGGAGGCGCCAAAGAGCAAGCGTATCCCGATTGTGGCGAAGATCGAGAAAGGAGAGGCCGTCGAGGCGATCGATGCGATCATCAAGGAAGCAGACGTGATTATGGTCGCACGGGGCGACCTGGGCGTCGAGCTTCCTCCTGAAGATGTCCCGGTTATCCAGAAGATGATCGTTCGGAAGTGCAACGAGGTTGGAGTTCCGGTGATTATTGCTACGCAGATGCTCGAATCGATGATTGAGAATCCTCGTCCCACTCGCGCGGAGGCAAATGACGTTGCCAACGCTGTCATCGATGGAGCGGATGCGGTGATGCTCAGCGCCGAGACCTCCATCGGGCGATTCCCGATCGAGGCCGTCCATACGATGGACCGGATCATCCGAAAGGCGGAAGAGCAACACAGCGATCACCTGAATATGGTGAAGGTCCCGGAGAACAACGAGCGAGCAACCTTCGATGCAATCAGCCGCGCCGCATGCGTTATCGCAAACGAGATCGAAGCGAAGGCAATTGTCGTTATCACACATTCCGGTTACAGCGCGATGAACACAGCGAAGTACAGGCCAAACTCGCATATCATCGCGGTTACAGGACGGGAGAAAATCTTGAGGAGGCTGAACATCATCTGGGGGGTGCGGGGAATCATCATCCCGGACTTTGTCGCTGACACAGATTCCGCATTCAGGCGGATCAACGAGGAACTTCACCGGCGTGGCTATGTGGAGAGTGGGGACTACGTGGTCTATACCGCTGGCATCCCGCTGTTGTCGAAGGGTTCAACGAATTCGATCAAGGTGGAGAGGGTGGAGTGAGGGCGGGGGAAGAGCGTGGGGGGGGAGCAAGAAGGAAGATGTGGGATGTGTGAAGGGGGGAAGGAGGCAGAATTCAGAATTCAGAATTCAGAAGTCAGAATCCAGACGTTGTCGGTGACCGTCTTCCGTTTCACGTCTCCCGTATTTCGTCTTACTTACCGGGCTTCACCTCAGACGAGTCTTTCTTTCCTCCCGCCTCGATCCAATCATAAATTGCCTTGATCTCCTGTTCCGTCATCTTTTTCCTACTTCGGGGCATCTGTTTCCCGAAAGGCGGATCCTGAAGCAGCTTCAAGTAGAGATTGCTCTCCTTGGGTTTACCGGCCAGCACGGGACTTCCATGTTCGCCTCCCTTCACGAGCGTCTCATAATTATCAAGAGCAAGCTGGCTTGGGTTCTCATTTTCTGCGAGATGGCAGGGAAGACAATACGTTTTGATCACCGGGAATACGTCTTTCGAGAAGCTCGGGACCTTCCTGCTTTGAGTCTGAGCAGTCGCCGTGGAAGCGAGCATGAGAAAAGCAACCAAGGGAGGGACGGATCGAAAACACTTCATGAACAACTCCTTTCTTTGCGCGTCGAAGTCCTTGTGTAAAAGAGGAACCCTGACCAGGCGGATCTAGAGGTAAAGGTGGAAGAGCACGTGCACGTCTGTGTAGTCTCTGTTTGGCGTCGTCGTATCCTTCGTTATGCGGAGTAACGGACGCACTTCAACGCCGCTGAATGGCATGAATTCGAATCCTCCTGAATACCGCTTCACCGTACCGCTTTTCGCATCCGTGTTGGGATCGAAGAAGTCATACATGAGCTTCAGATCCAGTCCTTGGACGAGTGGATAGTCCGCTTCAACCATGAGGGCAAACTGCTTCAGATCCCTGTTGGCTGCGTTTCGATCGAGTCTATCGGAGTTGACACTCATGAGTGCCGAGTTACCCTTGATCCATTCCGCGTCTGCCACAACGGAGAGCTTCTCAAAAACCGAGACTGCTCCAAATCCTCCCAGCATGTTGTACTTCTCACCGCCGGAAACGTCGTTGTACGACGAGATGCCGAGCATCGCGTTGATGGGGCCAAACTTCATTCGTCCTTCAGCTCTTCCGAGGACTGCCTTGGCGAGGTCGCCATCGCGGTCACCCACCGTGCCGTTCGTCAACGCACCGAGCAGGCTGATCGAACCCGGACTGAAGCCGACTTCCAGTCCCGTTTGTTGACCTGAATTGTTTCGGAACGGCGTTGCCTGTCGGACGAATGACGTGTGGTCATCAAGGCGGAGACCGTACGGCGGGGTAAACCGTCCGAGTTTCACATAACCGTTTCCCGGCAAAATCTTGGCGATGCCGAAGATTTCATATCGATTGAACGGTCCAAAGGCTGGATTGACAAACAGGCTGATCTTCTTTGAGATCGCAAGGTTGAAATAAATATCGGCCTGCATCGGGAAGAAAGAACTGCGCGAGGCGTCTGCTGCGCCCTGCCTTTTGTACTTCTGATAAAAGGCGAGGAAGCGAAAGTCGACCCCGTACGAAAGAAAATCGTTGATCTGCGTCGAGAAGTCATTCAACGCATAATCCTTCTGCCATGCCTTGATCGAAATGTCCTCCCTCCCGTAACTGAGACCAAACGCGTTGCGCATTCCGCCGCCCGAGGGATTCACATGGCAGCTCTGACAGGGAAGATTCGTGCGACTGGCGAATCGCGGCAGTGTATACGCTGTGGCCGTGATGAGCAAACATAGGCCGAACGCAAGCAGCAGACGGTTCTTCATTTCATCCTCAAGTTACAGAGCAGTTTATGTCACTTGTTGTCAAATTAGAGAAAAAGTCTTTGAATATCAACTTTGGGAGGGAGATGGCGGGGGTTGCTCAGACCTTGATTCTCCGCCATTCTCACTCTACATTGGCTTCGTTCTTACCACGAAGTGTTTTTCGAAGCCAACAAAACTACTCACTCAAGCGAAGCGTAATTTTCGAGGACTCATCGTGACCTTCTTGACCCATCTGGAATGCAGTGTGTGTAGAACTCGTCATTCCCCGCGCGAACTTCAAAACGCCTGCCGGTCTTGCGGCAAAGCACTCGTGGCTCGGTACGATCTCCTGGCTGCGAAGGCGTCGCTGAGAAAAGAGACCCTCCGGGAGCAGCTTCCTTCATTGTGGAAGTACTCTGCCCTGTTACCGATCGAACGGGCGGAGAACATCGTCTCGCTCGGCGAACGGATGACGCCTCTCACGCCTCTGCCGAAGCTCGGAGGAGACCTGGGACTGTCTCACCTCTGGATGAAGGATGAAGGCCAGTTGCCGACGGGTTCCTTCAAGGCGCGCGGTCTCGTCATGGCGATTTCCAAGGCGAAAGAGTTGGGAGTGAAGTCCGTCTGCATGCCATCAGCAGGGAATGCAGCCGGAGCGCTCGCCGCGTACGCCGCGCGTGCAGATATGGAGGCGCACATCTTTCTTCCCGAAGACACGCCCGAAATCAATATCAAGGAGTGTCTGGTTTGTGGCTCGCACGTTGAGCTCGTGAAGGGCAATATCAGCGATGCCGCGAAGCGGATGAACGAGCAGCGCAAAGGCAATCCAGGTTGGTTTGACGTCTCGACGCTGAAGGAGCCGTATCGTCTCGAGGGAAAGAAGACGATGGGGTACGAGCTCGCGGAGCAGCTCAACTGGAAGCTACCCGACGTGATTGTGTACCCAACAGGAGGTGGCACCGGATTGATCGGGATGTGGAAGGCGTTCGACGAAATGGAGCAGCTTGGCTGGATTGACAGCAAACGCCCGAGAATGGTTTCTGTCCAATCGAGTGGTTGCGCCCCCATTGTACGGGCATTTCAAGAGCAAAAAAAGGATTCTCAGTTCTGGGAACAGGCAACGACCATTGCCTCAGGACTTCGAGTCCCAAAAGCATTTGCCGATCACTTAATCCTTGATGCAATCTATCAGAGCGGTGGAAGTGCTGTTGCGGTCAGTGACGAGGAGACCGTTGCGACCGTGTACGAGATAGCGCAGAAGGAGGGATTGTTCATTTGTCCGGAGGGGGCGGCTGCGTTTGCTGCGTTGCGCCACCTGGTGCGGGAAGGGAAGCTCTCCGAAGCCGATACAGTGCTCGTCTTCAACACTGCGGCTGGAATCAAGTACCCTGAGGTGGTGAGAGGACAGAAATGAGTGATCGAGCGAGCGGGCCATCGGATCAACGGGTCAGGTGAGAGAATATCATAAGGACACAGTATGAGAGCATCGATTTCGATCGTTGGTTGCGGCCTGGTCGTGGCGGCGCTTGCATTGGGTCAGCAGCAGCCGAAGAGGAACCCTTTTGTCGACAAGATTGTGAAGGAAGTTTCAGCAAAGAGCCTCAAAGCCGCGATCGAAAAGCTCGCGAGCTTCGGAACGCGCCATACGCTCTCCGACACGGTCAGTGAAACGCGCGGCATCGGGGCGGCCCGCCGATGGATCAAATCGGAGTTTGAGCGGTACGCAAAGGAGAGTGGTGGGAGAATGGCCGTGGAGTTCCATGAGACAGTCGTGCAGCCGTCAGCACGAGTTCCGTTGCCGAGCAAGATTGTCAATGTGGTTGCAACCTTGAAGCTGGAACGGCAAGAGCTCTTCGCGAACCGCATCATCGTTGTGAGCGGGCACTATGATAGCCGTGCCAGTAACGCTCTGGACGAAAAAAGCGACGCTCCCGGGGCCAATGACGATGGCAGCGGAACGGCCGTCGTTTTGGAGGTGGCTCGGATCATGAGCAAGCATGCGTTCGATGCGACAATCGTCTTTATTGCTTTTGCGGGAGAGGAGCAGGGACTGCTGGGCGCAACAGCGTGGGCTCAGATGGCCAGGCAACAAGAGTGGAATGTCGAAGCTGTATTCAATAATGACATCGTGGGCAGCACAATCGCCGGCGACGGGACCAGAGAGAACAGATACGTCCGCGTCTTCTCGGAGGCGTTCAGTCCGCTGGATACTGGCTCGGTTTTTCGTCAGAGAATCTCACAAGGGCTGGAGAATGATGGCGGGTCACGAACGCTCGCACGGTACATCAAGGAGATCGGAGAGCGCCACAATCCTAAGTTTGGCGTGCAGCTTGTGTACAGGCTTGATCGCTTCCTGCGCGGAGGAGACCACCGTCCGTTTCACGAGCGCGGGTTCAGGGCTGTCCGATTTAGTGAAGTGAAAGAGAACTATGACCATCAGCATCAGGATATTCGCGTGGAGAACGGAAAGGAATACGGCGATCTCCCCAAGTTTGTCGATTTCGAATACTGTGCCAATGTCGCGCGGATTAATGCGGCGACTATTGCGGCCCTTGCTTGGGCGCCCGCGCCACCATTGAAAGTCGAGATCCTCACCGCGCAGCTCGGGTACGACACTGTTCTTCGGTGGAGCAAGAACACCGAACCCGATGTGGCCGGCTACGCCGTTCGCTACCGTCAAACGAGCTTGCCGCTGTGGGAGAAATCGGTCTTCACCAAGGACACCACTTTCACGCTCAGAGTTTCCAAAGATGAATATCTATTCGGCGTGCAGGCGCTTGACAAGGAGGGGAACGCGAGCCTCGTGGCGTTGCCGAAACCTGTAGGGAGGTAGGCAGAATGTCCGATTTCTAATGAGCAAGAAGTCCGACTTCTGCAGGGGTTCAACTCAGTGAGAAGCCGGACTTCTAAAAAGACGAGTATGCCTTGCCGATCACTGTCATTCCTTTCTGGTAACTACTACCACATTTTCAATCGAGGCAATAACAGGCAAAGAATTTTCCTGGAAGACCAGAACTATCGGTTCTTCCTAAAGCAGTTCCAAGACTACTTTGATCCTGAAGCGATTGAGCTTATCGCCCATTGCCTGATGCCGAACCATTATCACATGTTGGTTCACCTACAGAAGGAAATCGATTTTTCGAATCTTATGAGATCGTTTTCAACTTCGTATGTCAAATCATTTAACAGCTGGCATAAGCGGTCGGGTCACTTATTTGAAGGCAATTTTCGTGCGAGGCTGATTGACGAGGACAGATACCTCACTCATCTTTGTCGTTACATTCATCTTAATCCGGTCACAGCGGCATTCGTGCAACACCCTCAAGATTGGAAATACTCGGATTATGTTCAGTGGATCTCGGACCCCGGGTCGGATATCTTGCCGAACATCAGAGTGCGCAAGCGGTTTTTTGGCACAGCTCAAGATTATCAGTCGTTCGTCATGGATTATGCGGGGGAGGAAAAAGTGAGGAAGGAGATTGAAAAGCTTTTGTTTGGATGGATCGATTAAGATGTCCGACTTCTGGAGCCTCTGATCCCTGTAAGAAGTCGGACACCTACTTCAAGCAGAAATCCGACTTCTGCTTTGAAAAGCGCCCGTATTGATACTTCAGCACTTCCTCCGCCGTCCTGATCCCTTCTTTCTTCTGCAAATACGAGAGGAACTTCACAAGGATAAGAGCGGTCGCGTAGGCATCGCCTGAGGCGCGATGGCGCTCAGGTATCTTCACGTTGAGAAACTCTGCGACGGGTCCTAGCGATTTGCTTGGCAACTGTGGCAAAATTCGGGTGGCAAGTCTCACGGTGCAGAGCTGCGGGCTGGTGAGCTGGATGCCTCGTTCCCGCTGCGCGGTGTGGGAGAGAAAGCCCCAATCAAACGGAGCATTGTGTGCAACAAAGATGGCACCGCCAAGGAATTCCGCAACGAATGGAACGACTTCGCGGGCGGTCGGGGCATCCTGTACCATCACGTTGTCGATGCCGGTCATCGACGTAATGTAGGCGGGAATGGTAACAAGCGGATTGACGAGGGTTGAGAACTCATCCACGAGCACGCCATTTTCGACTTTCATCATCGCGATTTCGGTGATGCGGTCGTCGATCGGGCTCATGCCAGTTGTCTCAACATCAACGACAACGAACGTCGCCCTGCTAACAGGCTGACTCTGCTTCAAAACGGTGCGTGCTTTCAACGATCGCGCTTGTCCTGGACGAACTCTTCTGCCGTGATGACATCTTCCTCGCTGCCGAGGAATAACGGCGTGCGCTGATGGAGTGTCTTCGGTTGGATGTCAAGGATGCGTTGACAGCCATTGCTGGCCCTGCCGCCCGCCTGCTCCAGAAGAAAGGCCATGGGGTTTCCTTCGTACATCAAGCGGAGTTTCCCCTCGGGATTTTTCGCATCTGCCGGATACAAGAATATTCCGCCGTAGAGAAGCGTCCGGTGAATATCGCCGACCAACGAGCCGATGTAGCGGCTGGAGTAGGGGCGACCGGTTTCCTTGTCCTCTTCCTGCAGATGGTTGATGTATCGCTTCATGCCCTCGGACCACCGGTGGGTGTTCCCTTCGTTCACGCTGTAGATCTTGCCTCGCCTGGGTATTCGGATGTTCTCATGCGAGAGGAGAAATTCCCCGATGGCTGGATCGAGCGTGAAGCCGTGCACTCCGTCCCCCGTGGTGTACACAAGCATCGTTGACGACCCATAGATGGCGTACCCCGCTGCCACCTGCTTATATCCCGGTTGGAGGCAATCCGCCATTGAGCCCTTCCCGGACGGTGTCACGCGTCGATAGATGGAGATGATGGTGCCGATGGTCGCATTCGCATCGATGTTCGACGATCCGTCGAGTGGATCATAGATGAGTACATATTTCCCCGTCGGGTAGTGTTCGGGGATGTGCAACACATCCTCGTTTTCCTCCGACGCCATAACACAGAGGTGACCGCCGTGGTCCATCGCTTTGTAGATGGTTTCGTCGGCAAACACGTCGAGCTTCTTCACCTGGTCACCATGGATGTTCTCTCGTCCAACCGAGCCCAGAATGTTGACCAGCCCGGCTTTGCTTACTTCCCGCCAGATCACCTTAAACGCGAGGGTCAAATCGCGCAACAGTCCAGAGAAGTTGCCGGTCGCTCCGGGGTGTGCGCGCTCACCTTCGATGATGTGGCGTTCGATTGTGATGACTTTGTTTTGAGACATGGCTTCTTCTGCGAGATTCCGGAGATCTCCCGCCGCAGAGCAAGGCGGGCGCGTCAAGATTTCGGGAATCTGTCCTAGGTTCTCACCTCTTGATCCTTGTACTGTAATCGATAGAGTTTCCGGTAGATGCCGTCGCGGCTCAGGAGTTCCTGATGCGTTCCCATCTCGCGGATCTCACCCTTATGCAAAACGATGATCTTGTCGGCATTCTGGATTGTTGAGAGGCGGTGTGCGATGACGATCGAGGTGCGTCCCTTCAGCAGTTTCTTGATGGCGGCTTGAATGAGCAGCTCGGTCTCCGTGTCGACGCTGGAGGTCGCTTCGTCCAAAATAAGGATTCGCGGGTTGAATGCGAGCGCGCGGGCAAACGAAAGCAGTTGCTTTTGTCCGACGGAGAGCGTTGCTCCACGCTCCTTCACCTCGGCGTCATATTGCCTGGGGAGCTGCTCGATGAAGCGATGAGCTCCCACGACACGTGCAGCGGCTTTAACGCGATCGAGGGAAATCGCATCGTTGCCGAGATGGATGTTGCCTTTGATATCGCCCGAGAAGAGGAAGACATCCTGGAGCACCACGGCGATATGTTTCCGCAGATCCTCGGGTCGTGCATGTTCGATGTTTACTCCGTCGATCAGAATCTCTCCCTTTTGGATCTCATAGAAGGAGGTAAGCAGGCTAATGATGGAGGTCTTTCCCGCCCCGGTGTGTCCTACGAAAGCCACGGTCTCCCCTGGCTTGACGTGGAAGGAGATGTTCTTGAGCACCCACTCGGGAGAATGAGCTCCGTCCGATGGCGTGCTGTACGCAAACCAGACGTTGCGGAATTCAATCTCTCCGCTCACATGCTCCAGCGGTGTGGGCGACGCAGGGAGAGCCGGCACGTTCTTGTCATCGAGCAGCTGGAAAATTCGCTCTGAGGAGGCCATTGCCGTCTGGAGAATGTTGTACTTCTCCGACAGGTCGCGGATCGGGCGCCAGAACATCTCGTTGAACTGCACAAACGCCATGATGGTCCCGAGCGTCACCGTCCCCTCCAGGATATTTCCTCCGGCATACCAGATGATCAAGCCGATGGAGAGCGCTCCGATCAAATCGACTCCCGGATAAAACACAGCGTAATAGAAGATCGACTTGATGTTCGCGTCTCGATGCGCCGCGTTGATGCGCGAGAACTTCTCATATGACTTCTTGGCCCGGTTGAAAATCTGGTCAACCATCATCCCCGTGATGTGCTCCTGCATGAACGAATTGATGCGGGCAATCTGAATGCGCACTTCACGATATGTCTCACGGGCTCTTCTCCTGAACAGAAACGTCCCATAGAACAGGAGCGGCAAGACGCTGAGCGAGATGAGAGCGAGCTCCCAGCTCATGGAGAACATGAAGTAAAAAATGCCGAAGATCGTGAAGACATCGCTGAAGACCATGACGATGCCGGACGAGAACATTTCGTTCAGCACTTCGACGTCGTTGGTCACTCGTGTGATGAGCCGGCCGATCGGGTTCTTATCGTAGAACTTCAGCGACAGATTCTGCAGGTGACGGAAGATCTCCATGCGCAGATCGTATATCGTCCGCTGGCCGATCCACTGGGTCAGGTACGCATTCGCATATTGGATGAGCCCGCGAACCAGAAGGACCGCAAAAAAGATGAGCACCGTAAATAGAAGACCTTCTTTGTCTTTGTTGGCAATGTTGACATCGACGGCAATCTTCGTGAAGTACGGGCGCACGGCTTCCAGCGCGCTGGTGAGAATGCTCAGGATGATCCCGAGCGTCACATACCAACGGTACGGGCGGAGATATTGCAACAGCCGCCTCATGAGGCGGGCATCGTACGCTTTACCGAGTACCTCTTCTTCGTGCATGTATCAAGGAAAAATGAAAAAGGAAAAGTGAAAAACAATAACAGGAAGGTCGTCCTTCAGGACGACAGACTTTCGATCATCTCCATGCTGTCTGTACTTAAGAGACCGCGGGAAAATATTGTTCTGTGAGCTTGTTCTTGTCGGGGTGAACGCCGACCTGCCCAAAAGTTACAGTTCTTCTAACTCCCGCTCCAATAGCTGCTTTTCGTTCAGATCCGCATAGATACCACCCTTCGCCACGAGCTCATCGTGTGTTCCGCGCTCGACGATTTCACCTTTGTCCACAACAACGATCAAATCGGCATCTTTGACGGTTGAGATCCTATGACTGATGATGATGCTGGTTCGCCCTTTCATGAACGCGCGCAAACGCTTGAGGATTTCCTCCTCGGTGTATGTATCAACGGCCGAGAGGCAGTCATCCAGTATCAAGATCCTCGGTTGCCGGATGAGAGCACGCGCAATGCTGGTGCGCTGCTTTTGACCGCCGGAGAGGGTGATGCCGCGTTCGCCGATCATTGTCTCGAATTGTTTCGGGAACTCCAGCACATCCTTCGTAATTTGGGAAATCTCAGCCGCCTCGCGAACGTGTTCAGGGGTGCCATCGACGGTGCCGTACCGTATGTTCTCGATGAGTGTATCCGAGAAAAGAAAAGTCTCTTGAGGAACATAGCCGATGTGAGACCGAAGGACCTCGAGAGGTATTTTCCTCACCTCGATCCCGTCGATCAACAGCTCACCCCCCGTCGCATCATAAAGTCTCGGGATGAGGTTCACCAGCGTCGTTTTACCTGAACCCGTGTAGCCAACAATTGCCACTGTCATTCCCTGGTCGACCTTGAGATTGATATTCTTCAGAGTCTGCTGAGCTGCATCCCTGTGGATGAAGTTGACTCCCCGAAACTCGACCGCTCCGCCGATCTCACCAATCGCATGATCAGTGTGCGGAGTGTCTTTGATTTCCGGCTCCGTGTCAAGGATCTTGCAGAGTCGCTCCATGGATGCGGCGCCCTGCTGAAGCAGGTTGATGACCCATCCAAACGCAATGACGGGCCAGATGAGCATCAAGAGGTATGCGAGGAATGCGGAGAGCGAACCGATCGTGAACTCGCCGTTCATAACGCGCAGCCCGCCAGCATAAATCGTGATGACGATGGAGATGCCGATGAGCAAAAACATCAACGGCCACAGAATGGACTGGATCCGGGCGAGGACTAGGTTCTTCTTCAAATACTCCCAACTGAGATTGCTGAATCGCTCGATCTCATACGGTTCTCGGACATACGATTTGATGACGCGAATGCCCGACAAGTTCTCCTGCGCTCTCGTGGTCAGAAGGGAAAACTGAGCTTGCCGGTCGAGGGACTTCTCGTGTATCCTCTTCCCCAGGCGATAGACAACGTAAGAGACGAGGGGGAGCGGTATCAACGCCAGCAATGTCAACTCCCAGTCCTTGACCAACATCAATGTCAATACCATCGTGAACGTCATGATGGTATCGGTCGGATACATGATGCCCGGTCCGAGGACATTTCGTACGGCGCCGATGTCGTTCGTCGCGTGAGCCATCAGATCGCCCGTCGGAGTATTCTGAAAGTACGAGTACGAGAGCCTCTGAAGGTGTGCAAGCAGATCATTACGGAGATCGAACTCGATGTGTCGGGAGACGACAATGATGGTCTGGCGTGTCAGGAACGTGAAGATCCCTGCTATGATGGAGAAACCCACGATCAAACCGGCCCACTGGAGAAAATCTGTGCTCGCAACCGACTTCGTTTCGATACCAACCTTCAGCTCGTCGATGGCCCGGCCGAGGAACCACGGCTGGAAGACTGTGAAAATGTTGCTGCCAACGACCGTGAGAACCCCGAACCACAGAGTCCTCTTGTAGCGAGCAAGATAAGGTCGAAGGCGCAGAAGAGGGCGCATGATGATATCAAAATAAAAAAATCAAATGGCAAAATGACAGGTGAAAAATGAAAATCATCACTGCTTCTTCGCTTTGAGGGTCAAGATGCTCGAAGCGAAAATCTCTGATATTTCGTTAAGCTCCTGCAAAGTGGGTCGACAGCTTGAGGGGAAACCGTCTTACTGTCACGTGACAAAGCGAGCCACAATTTGCTCTCATTGCAGGATTTCAGGGAGGTGCTGAAGTAGTTCGTGAAGTCTCTTTTGCTGCTCGCTGATTGACCCTCTACATAGTTTCCGATTACACTCGTACCACTTCTTAAGAGCTGGTCGCCGAGCCTCTTGGAGACGTTGTCATCCGGCAGTCTATCGATGAACTCCACAAGCTGCAGCGTGAAGGCACAGAGTCGTTTCTTGAACTCAGTTTTGAATTTTGATCTGTCATTTTCCATTTTGCGATTTGATTTTTGATTTCAACCTATGAGTTCAAAGCGTGTATAGGGATGAAGGGCCTTCGGGATGATCACTTTTCCCTCAGGAGTCTGGTAGTGCTCAATAAGTGCTGCGACAACCCTCGGCAAGGCAAGGCCTGATCCGTTGAGGGTATGAACAAATTCCGGCTTCGTTCCGTTCGCCGGGCGGAAGCGAAGGTTCATACGCCTTGCCTGGAAGGCCTCAAAATCACTGCAGGAGGAGACCTCCAGCCACTTCTGCTGTCCGGGAGCCCACACCTCCAGATCGTACTTCTTTGTTTGAGTAAACCCCATATCCCCCGTGCACATCA
>Ga0315277_10001151_pt1 | contig 39150 bp, 45 predicted proteins | sample YL17G05_15_MG_FD_203695 | JGI IMG/M metagenome (GOLD analysis project Ga0315277, IMG submission 203695) | Sediment microbial communities from Yellowstone Lake, YNP, Wyoming, USA - YL17G05_15 | ecosystem: Environmental > Aquatic > Freshwater > Lake > Sediment | place: USA: Wyoming | collected...
TATACGGCAAAGGCTATTGTGCTGTGAAGCGGCGCGCGTCACCCCGCCCATGAGCCTATGACCGTCTTGTGACAAGGAGGAGTGGGTTAACACCGCTGCCACTGCTCCTGACCCCAGAGTTAGAGTGGCAAAGGCCAGTTTGAGCTTATCTCTGGTGATGTCCGGGTCCTTCAAGAGTTTATCGATTGTTGTGTCAATAAGCCGTTTGCTGCTCTCACAGCCAACCACAATTCCTGCTTTTATCTGGCCCAACTCAATCATATTTGCCAGAGTCACCATACCGTTGATAAAACCCAGGCAGGCATTGGAGATGTCGAAAATGGTAGCTGTGGGAGGAAGGCCCAAAGAGTCATGGACCACAGTAGCTGTCGCTGGCTCCAGGAAATCACGGGATACCGAGGTATGGAGCAGGCATCCGATATCCTCTTTGTTGACTCCCGACCTGCTGATGGCTTTTTCTGCTGCTTTGATACTGGCTTGGCTCGGCGTTGTGCCATCATCCCAGAATCGCCGTTCGCGAATTCCAGTTATCATTTCCAGGCGCCCGTAGGAAAGATTGAACTTGTTGTATATTGGGGCTAGTCTTTCTTCCAGACTCAGAGATGTAACGATATTCCCCGGAAGTTCATAACCAAAGGACTCAACACAGACCTTTTCGTACTGCATTCAATACCTTACTTCTCCCTCACCAGCATCATGAGGATTTATGGCGAAAATAGCTATATTGACTCCACAGACTCACTTTTGCCTGCCTGATATTAATTTCGGAATATGAAACTTTGTTCTAAGATTTTCCCACCTTCTTGTAGACTCCGGGGGAATTATCTCGTCTGGAATGTACTTCCCTACTCCAGCAATGACAGCGCAGACCTTTCTTGAGTTCGCTACCTCGTCAGGAACATACTCATCAGCAGCAGTAATAGCAGTAGAACGCAGCCTACGAGGAGCCAATTTCTTTACCACCTTAATTGCGAAAGAAATCAGCCTATTTGGGACGTGTCTATCCAAAAAATTGAGGGCAAAGAGCAGCAGCCTATCCGGAGCATATTTATCCACTAGCCTGACAAAGAGAGAGAATCCCTTCTTTGCCAGGGACCTAATCACCGAATCAAGCCTAGGCTTCTTTTCCTGCGATGCCATATCCTCTGCCATATCCTCTCTCCCAGATACTATATTAATAGCAATTTTGTTACTCTTTGTCAAATACAATATTGTCTTATTATCTTCCCCTGATTGACATACTGAGGTGACTGAGGTAAAATGCATTGTTTTGATATGGCTGATGTAAAGCTTGGTTCAGGCGAGAGTTTCGAGGCTCTGCTGCGTAGATTCAATAGGCAGGTGCAGCAAGATCGTATTTTAGCTGAAGTTCGCCGCCGCAAGCACTTTGAAAAACCCAGTGAGGAGAGGAGAAAGAAAGCGGCAGCGAAAAGGCGAAAGAGTTTTAGATAGCCAAGAGATGGCGCTGAAGGATAGTATTCAGGAAGCTCTCAAAGGGGCGCTTAAGCGGCAGCAAAGAGTAGAAGTTTCTACGTTAAGGTTATTATTATCTGAAATAAAGTATGCTGAAATTGCGCAGCAAAAGCCCGCTGACGATAACAAAGTGCTTGATGTTGTTACCAGGGAAATAAAACGTCGGCGGGAGAGTATCGAAGCCTTTAAGAAGGGGAATCGTAGCGATCTGGTGGGGCAGGAAGAAGCAGAACTGGCTATTCTTCTCAGTTATCTTCCTGAGCAAATGAGTCGGGATGAGATCATGGCAGCGGCACGGCGAGTGGTTGATGCAGTTGGAGCTAAGGGGCCGAGCGATAAAGGCAAAGTCATGGCTCAGCTTATGCCTCAACTCAAAGGCAAGGCTGATGGAAAAGAAGTCAGCGAGATAGTTTCAGAACTGCTTGCTGCTTGCTAGGCTTAGAGCGCGAGCGAGGTTCTTAAATCATGGTGTGATGGCGGTAGAACAACACCGCCATCGTTCTTTTGTGGCCAGGCTGGCTTTGAACACGAAGGCCCCAAGGTAGAAAGAGCTCAGCGGGATAGCCTGGAAGGACAAATCCTACGAAATCCTGAATGCCAAACAATGTCCAAGCGCCAATGACTAATCCCAACAAAGTCGGGACAAGGCGGAGTGAGTTTTAGTATTCAAGTTTGGAATTTGTTTAGAGCTTAGAAATTGACATTTGAGGCTTAATTGAATGGAATTTTCCCCATTTCGAGGTATGCGCTTTAACCAGGAGATAGTTGGCGATCTTGCTCGGGTTATCTGCCCCCGTACGATGTTATCACTCCTGAACAGCGGAAATCTTACTACAAAAAAAGTGATTACAATGGTATTCGCCTGGAATTCCCCGAGCCGACAGGTGATAGATATCAAAGAGTAGCTATTACCTTTGAGCAATGGTTGAGAGAAGGAATTCTTCAGTGTGACGGCATATCTAGCTTCTATTTGCACGACCATCTATTTGAGTATTCAGGCAAAAAGATGGTGAGGCGTGGGCTAGTAGCTCGCGTCAAACTTGAACCCTGGGGCAGAGGTATATATCCTCACGAAGAGACATCTCCCAAGGCGAAAAGCAACCGTTTGCAGTTATTGCGAACTTGTCGAGCTAACTTCAGCCCATTGTTGTCTCTTTACCATGATTCTGAGCGAAAAGTTGCCTCGATATTATCCCAAATAGTCCAAGGAAAACCATTAATGTCATTGCAAGCGAAGCGAAGCAATCTCCCTGACTCTAACGAATTTCATACTCTGTGGGCGATAACCGACTCAGAAACAAAGCGGGAACTAAGTCAGCTTCTATTCTCTCGGCGTCTTTACATTTCTGATGGTCATCACCGCTACGAAACAGCGTTGATTTACCAACAAGAAAGAGCACAGGAGCAATCTGATTCCTTTGACTTCTCCGTCATTGCGAGCAAAGCGAAGCAATCTCTAGCCGGCAAAGGAGCCTTTAATTATGTCATGATGGAATTAGTTGAGTTTTCTGACCCGGGACTGCTTGTTCTACCTCTGCACAGACTTGTGTGTGGCATAGCCCCTTCCATCTTGGTGGGATTGGCAGACAGACTCAGCAAGTTCTTCATCGTTGAGTCCTGTGCTTTGAAGGCCGGCAGGTCCGGGGGATTAGGGCTGCCAATTGATAGCTGTCTAGGAATCGTAGGTCTACAGCCTAGCTCGTTGGTCGCATTAAAGAGAGGTCAAGATATTTGTTTCGAGCTGATGATGCCCATCAACAAATCCCGAGCTTATCGGGAGTTTGGTGTTAGCACTCTTAATCATATTGTTTTAGACGGCGTCCTGAGCGAAGCGAAGGATCTAGACGTCGCTTATACCGTGGATGTAAAAGAAGCCTACCCGCAGATAAAGGAATCTAAATATCAATTAGCTTTTCTATTAAGTCCTCCGCGGCCGGAGATGGTCAAGGCTGCCGCTGATGCTCAAGGCAGGATGCCGCGCAAATCAACTTACTTCTACCCCAAGCTGCCCGCCGGTTTAGTGATCAATCCCTTGGACTGACTGGATTTGCACAAAGATTATCTATAGCTTTACCGCTTTAACACTGTAAACATCAGGAAGGGCACGTATCTCCTGCAGGTGCTCTTCACCTAGGGGCTGATCCAAAGCTAAAATCATGAGGGCTTTTCCCCGAGGCTGGAGTCGGGATAAGTGCATTGAGCTGATATTAATATCGGCTTTACCGGTTATATTGCCGATAGTGCCAACAAGCCCCGGCCGGTCGAGATGGTCGCAGAAAAGGAAATATCCCCCGGTGGGCACGATATCCATCCAGAAGTTGCTGACCTGAACAATATGGGTCTCACCATCTCTAACTGTGCCCGATATTGTGGTGGTTCCTACATTGGTACTGACCTCCAGAGTGAGCAAGTTGGCATAATTTTGACACATTGGCTCTTTTTCTTCGCTGATTTTCAAGCCATGCTGAGTGGCGATAAGACCAACGTTGACCAGGTTGATTCTTTCCTCGCTTGATTGTTGCAGTAGCCCGCTAATGAGTGCCGTCTTAATCGGATTGTAATCATAGTTGGTTAATCCGCCGCTATACTTGATATGCGTTGAGTTTATTTGCCCTTCCATTAATTGACTGGCAAGATTGCCGATAGTTGCAGCTACTTTCATAAATGGTACTAGCTCAGGAGCTATGTGTGGGGCATTAACCGCATATTTACTGAATTGTCCTTGAAGCACAGCTAAGACTTCTACGGCAATATCTTTGGCTATGCTGGTCTGAGCCTCGATTGTGGAGGCGCCCAGATGAGGAGTAACGATTATCTTGTCCTCTTTGAATAGTGGACTATCTGTTATTGGTTCACGGTCAAAGACATCGAAGGCAGCGCCGGCTATTTTGCCAGTCTTAAGTGCTTTGATTAGCGCTTCCTCGTCAATCACTCCACCCCGGGCACAATTGATAATCCGAGCCGTGGGCTTTAATTTTGCTAATTCCTTACTTCCAATTAATTTGCTAGTAGCCGCGGTCAGCGGCACGTGGAGTGTGATGAAATCAGCCTCTCTAAGAAGCTGGTCCAAGGATACGAGCTCTACCTTGAGGTTGTGGGCGTAGTCTTTGGAGACGAATGGATCGTGGGCGATAACGCACATTTCAAATGCCTGGACCCGCTTGGCTACTTCAGAGCCGACATTACCCAAGCCAATGATGCCCAGTGTCTTGTTCCTGATTTCTGTGCCGACAAATTCCTCTCTGCGCCATTTCCCTGATTTAAGATAGCTATTCGCTTGTGGCACATTACGTGCCAGGGCAAGCATGAGGGCGATGGTATGTTCTGCGGCAGCGATAATATTGCCTGTGGGAGCATTAACCACCACGATGCCCTTTCTCGTAGCAGCGTCGACATCAATGTTGTCTAGGCCCACTCCTGCTCTGCCGATCACCTTAAGTTTTTTCCCCGATTCAATAACCTCTGCTCCTACTTTAGTTTGACTGCGCACAATCAAGGCATCGTAATCACCAATTACAGCCTTGAGCTGCTCAAGCTCCAGCTTGGTCTTTATATCGACTTGAGCATAGCTGCGCAGAATTTGAATCCCTTCTTCAGCAATTGGGTCAGCGACTAAGATTTGCATCTTCTTAAGTATAAATCCGAAATCCTAATCTCTAAACCCTAAACCCTAAACAAATTCAAATTTTCAAGTTTCTAAATTCAAAACCCTTATGTTTTGGTTATCGGGGTTTTGGGTTTTGATATTGGTTAGCATTTCGTATTTAGTGCTCAGTGTTTCCTTGCTTGGGGTAGAGCTTTGTTTAATGCTTCCAGTACCGACTTGATATCACTTTCGTATACCAAGCCGAGATGGCCAATGCGGAAGATCTTGCCTGATAGTTTTTGCTGACCCCCAGCAATGATTACTTCATACTCCTCCCTGAGCATTTGGATCAATTTAGCGACATCAGTTTTGTCAGTAGCATTTACTGCTGTCACTGTATTGGAAGCATATTTCTCATCAGGGAACAAGGATAGACCTAATGATTTTACTCCGTTTCTCGTCGTCTGGGCTACTCGGGCATGCCTGGCGAATATATTGTCCAGTCCCTCGATTAACATTAAATCTAGAGTAACATCAAGGGCATAGAAAAGGGAGATAGCGGGTGTCCAGGGAGTTTGCCCTTTTTGGAGAAAATCCTTGGCTTTGCCGAAATCCCAATAATAGCGTGGCATTTTTGCTTTAGCATGAGCCTGCCAGGCTTTTTCACTTACACTAACCATGGCTAGTCCGGGAGGTACCATCCACCCCTTCTGGGAAGCAGTGACCACTATGTCACAATTCCAGTCGTCGGCAGGCAAATTGATGCAGCCCAGGCTTGATATAGCGTCAACCAACAGAAGTTTATCGAACTTCTTGACCACACCGCTTATCTCTTTGATATCGTTGGTCACACCTGTGGATGTTTCATTATGAGTTGCCAGTACCGCCTTGATACTGCCGTCTGTCTTCAATGCTTTTTCTATGGCATCGAGGTTAACTGGCTTTCCCCATTCAAAGTTCAACCGGGTTACTTCTGCACCATATACTTCGGCAATATCGGCAAAGCGCTCACCGAAGTATCCATTGGAGATAGATAGAACCCTATCGCCCGGCGACAGAGTATTAACAATGGCTGCTTCCAGACCGCCGGTGCCCGAAGAGGTAAGTACGAAAACATCTCCCTTGGTCTGAAACGCCTGTTTTAGTTTTCCCGTTATTGAATTAATAATTCTGCCAAATTCTGCCCCCCGATGGTTCATCATTTGCTGCCCCATGGCCTCAAGGGATTGTGGCGGGCAAGGCGTTGGTCCCGGAATACGTAGCTGCATTTCTATGACCTCCAGTTTTCAGTTTTTCACTGTCAGCTAACTCTCGACTGCTGATTGTTGTCTGCTGGGGTAACGTCTATTCTGACAAAGCGACGTTTTCCTATCTTCAAAATGCTGCCTTGGTGGGCACTAACCATGCTGCTGCCTATTTTGTTGCCGTCAAGCTCTATTGCTTGTTGGGCAAGCAAACGCTTCAATTCGCCAATGCTGTTAACCAATCCTTCTCTGACTAATGTTGGAGTAATGTCGAGCTGGAACAGTCCATCTCCAACATATCTGCCGGTAAAAGCACATTCAGGGATCTCGTCCGGCATCGCCCTCTCCTGGAATACTTGAGTAAAATGCCCTTGCGCCTCATCCGCTGCCTTCTTGTCGTGAAACTGCCCGACGATTTCGTGAGCCAATCTCCTCTTGAGGTTCATGGGGTTAACCGAGTGAGTTTTCAATTGCTCCTTGAACTCAGCGATTTCTTCTTCAGGAACGTCGGTCACTAGCTCAAAATAATCAAGGATGAGGGAATCGGGGATGGACATCACCTTACCGTATATTTCCCGGGGCGGTTCAGAAATACCTATGTGGTTATGTAGGCTCTTGCTCATCTTTTGTTTGCCATCAGTACCAACCAAGAGGGGAACAAGGAAGACTTGCTGTGGAGATTGCCCCGTGCTTTGCTGGAGCTCTCTGCCCAGAAGGCAATTGAATTTCTGGTCAATGCCACCGAATTCAACATCGGCTTTGATGGCTACTGAATCATAGCCCTGAAGCAAGGGGTACAGCATTTCAGTTAAGGATATGGGGGTGCCAGAACTATACCGCTTACTAAAATCCTCTCTGGCTAGAAGTTGGGCGATGGTAAATTTGCTGGTAAGCTTAATCACTTCATCCAAAGTGAACTGGGAAAACCATTCGCTTTGCCATCTTAGCTCTGTCTTATCCTTGTCTACCACTTTGGCAAATTGCTCCATGTAAGTTCGAGCGTTGCTCTCTATTTCGTTGGGGGAAAGCATGGGTCGAGTAGCTGACTGACCGCTGGGGTCGCCAATCCTGGCTGTCCAGTCGCCGACTATAAGAGTGACTTTATGTCCTAGCTCTTGCAATTGACGCAGCTTTCTGAGGCCTACCACATGTCCCAGGTGGATGTCAGGAGCGCTGGGGTCGAAGCCTTGCTTGAGGGTCAAAATCCTCCCCGATTTCAGCAGCTTCAGTAGCTCTGCTTCTGTTATGACTTCGGCCACTCCGCGTTTTAATAGAGTGGCAAACCTTGCATCACTCATTTCAAATCTTTAGCTAGAATTACTTCTACCTCTTGAATATCTTTTCCGATTTGTATCCTTAGCTCTTCAGAAGATGGAAAGCGGTGCTCATCCCTTAGTTTTTGCACAAATTCTACACTTATCTCTTTGCCATATAAATCACCCTTATACTGTATCAGGTGAGTTTCCACTGTTTTTTCACCCTCCCCAAAGGTGGGGCGGATGCCAATATTAGTCACTGAAGGGAATCGCTTGCCATGCGGCTGAGCGACATCTATCTGAGCGATGGTAGCGTAGATGCCGTTGCCCGGTAATGCTCGTTGTGGCTTTATATCCAAATTAGCAGTGGGAAATCCCAGAGCTCGTCCACGTTTGTCGGAAGTGATGACCTTGCCTCTCAGATAGAAATAGCGCCCCATTAACATTTCTACTCTCCTCATGTCGCCTTGAATTAATGCTTGGCGAATGAGAGTGCTGCTCACTACCTCGCCATTGATTGTATAGGGCCGGAGAGCTTCCACACTGAAATTCATTTCACGTCCCAGGGCGCGGAGCAGGTTAATATTACCTTCCTGGCCTCGTCCTAAAACGAAGTCGGGTCCCACCATGATGCCCCGCATTCTGAGGTGTTTTTTAAGCAGGGACACAAACTCCCGGGCACTTAGCTGTGCTACCTTGGGGGTGAAAGTCAACATTGCCACTATGTTCACGCCTAGCTCTTGAAAGGCCCTGACTCTGTCTTCCACGTTGCTAAGCCACGGTAGTTGATTATGAGGATGTAATACCGACTGAGGGTGAGGGTTAAACGTAACTACTCCGCTAAGCAATTTTCTCTCCGCTGCTCGCTGTTGCAGTTTTTCCAGCAGGTAGCGATGCCCGGCATGAACACCATCAAACACACCTATGGTAAGGAATGTTTCTCTCTGGGGAGTTATACTGGCTAACTCTTGCTCGATTTCCATGGCCTCAGGGTTTGCTCTTTGCGGTCGGAGTAGCTAACTTTCTATTCATAGCTTGGGCTATGTGCAGCAATTGAGACATAAGGGGACGAAAGCTATCAAAGTTGAGTGATTGAGGACCATCGGCAAGCGCCAGGTCAGGATTAGGATGTACTTCTATGAGAAGCCCGTCTGCTCCGGCAGCTACTGATGCTAATGCTAGAGGAGGTACTAAATACCATTTACCTGTGGCATGGCTGGGGTCGGCGATAATGGGCAAATGGCTAACTCTTTCGATAATTGGTATAGAACTGATGTCCATGGTGTTCCGGGTATGGGTCTCGAAAGTTCTGATACCCCGTTCACAAAGAATAACTTGCTCATTTTCTTGAGCCAGAATATATTCAGCGGCTAATAGCCACTCTTGAATAGTAGATGACAAACCGCGTTTGAGTAACACTGGCTTTTTTGTTTTGCCCACCTCATCGAGCAGGGTGAAGTTCTGCATGTTTCTCGCTCCAATCTGGAGTATATCAGCGTATCTAGCTACTAAATCAACCTGGTCTGGCGACATAACCTCGGTAATCACGGGCATTCCGTTTTGTTTCCCCACTGCCGCCAGTATTTTCAGCCCAGTTTCCCCCAACCCGCGAAAGTCATAAGGCGAAGTACGCGGTTTGAAGGCGCCGCCGCGCAGCACAGTAGCCCCGGCGGCTTTGACCGCCTGAGCAGTGATCAAGAGTTGCTCCTCGCTTTCTATGGCACAAGGGCCAGCCATGACGACTATCTCATTGCCACCGATAGCCACGCCCTTTACCTCCACTATGGTATCTTGGGGGTGGAATTCCCGGCTGGCAAGTTTGTAGGGTTTGCTCACGAGTAGGACCTGTTCTACGCCGGGGAGCAATTCCAAGGCGTCACGAAGTTCCGTGAAAACTTTCCCCAACACCCCGATAACGGTATGGTCAACGCCTTCTGATATGTGTGCCTTTAGACCAAAGTCTTCAATTCGTTTTGTAACCCTGCTGATTTCAGCATGGCTGGAGCCAGCCTTCATAACTATAATCATGTGTCGCCTCCAATTGATGGTGACGGTTTGTCTTTTAACTTCCTCGCCTCTCCTAAGTAAACATGTATGATTTCTTCAGGTTTCTTTTCAGTGTTTACAAGCATCAGGACTCTCAAACAGTGGGGTAGTGCATCGGGGACACTCATTTCATGCCCACAAAGCAAAGCCAGGGTGGATGGCCATCCTAGCTCTCGTGTCGCCGCCGCAGGAAACTCAGCATTTAGGTCTGGCGTGGTGGTGAAAAAAATAGCAGCTACATCCTTAATTTCAATTTTGTTAGCGGCCGTCATTTTCGTAAGCAGTTTCTTAGTTGCAGCCAAGATGTTCTTTTTATTATTTGCTGAAACCGAGATAGCCCCTCTGATGCCACGGCACTGCAATTTACCATCTCTCCTTTTCAGATTTAAGCTAATAGCCTACCTTAATTCTCATCCTTCGTCAAGAAAGGTCGGTTCGATGACGGGAAGAATTGTCATAATTACGTCTCGTGAGTAAAAAATGGCTTCTTGCTACGCCCAGCTCAACCGATGTGCAGGGCAAGTTTTGATGGTACCGTTAGTCGTTATTTGTTTGTCTAGTAGCAGCCTGAAGTGATAAGATGACGATAGATATTCTTCGCTTGTTGTCAAAACTTGTGATTCTTAGATATGGAAAGGGATAAATTTGAAGCTGCTGTAGCGAGGGCAATCGAGAATTTGCCACCAGAGTTTCAGCGCAAACTGGAAAATGTTGATGTTGTGGTTGAAGAGTGGCCCACATCAACACAACTTAGGCAGGCTAAGAACATTCATCCCACTCAATTGCTTGGACTTTACCAGGGGGTTCCTCAGACTAGGCGAGGCCGGGGGTACGGATTAGTTTTGCCCGATAAGATAAGCATCTTTCAAAAGCCCATAGAGGCCCACTGCCGCTTTGGCGATGAAATTGAAATGAAGATAGGGGAAGTAGTGCGCCACGAGATAGCTCACCACTTCGGCCTCGACGACGAGACTTTGCGGAAAATAGAAGATGAGAAACATGGGAAGAAGTAAGGGACAGGTATTTCTGTGGCCGAATACCGTATTTGCTTTTGTTGTCTTGACCCCGAATGAAAGTTTCCCACGCTATGCCAGTAAGGGAAAAAACCGCTAGCGGTTCGACTGATGGTACAGCTATGACGGATGACCTTGAAAGGTCCGAGAAAGTTTCAAGGAAAGTGTTCCGGAGATGCTTTCCCCTGATATTTATGCTCTGGATTCTTCTCGTGTTATATCCTAATCCTTTAAACTTGATCATTAGTATCCAGAGGGTTCTCAACTTTGATGCTGACCCTGGCGCTGTTGAATCTATATTGGCTGATTTTCCTTCTGACCCTGTAGATATAGAGCAAGCAGTCCTGGCTAGGATATCCTATCGCTACGATTGGGAGCTTTATAGCATGCCCTGGTATTGTCCCACCGTTGAAGAAGTTCTGGAGAAAGGAGAGGGGGATTGTAAAGCCCGAGCTCTGGTCTTAGCTTCTGTTCTGGAGGCGAAAAATATCACCTATCAAGTTCGTTCATCCCCAATGCATATTTGGGTAAACTATGAGGGCAGAAATGAGACCTCAATTGAGAATGCTCAGGTCGAGTTTTACCAATACGACCCAGAAACAGGAGAGAGGCGATTTCAGATTCCTGACATTGGTCTAGGCAAGTTAATGGACTATTGGCGGCAACAGTTTTGGACCCCCATGCCCGATGGCAGAAAGGCTCTTCTGATTTCGGGCTTACTAGCTTTGATAGCAGCCAGGGTGGTTCTACGCAGGAGGAGAACTGTCCAGTTAGCAGGTAGTTAAGATGCCCACTGCTGGATGAAATACGGAGAACAGCAGAAGCCCCGGTTGGTTGCCCGAAAACTCAGTTTGTGTAACTCACTTAATTCGCCTGTTAGTGAAAATTTGTGGTGCCTATAGCTCAGCAAATAGAATGACGACCTTCAGAACCAAGTTTTGGTAGTCTGCATTGCTCCAGGTGCTCCGACTTACTCCTGCTTGTTGAAGGCCCAGATAGCGATAGTCAGGAACACTACCCCTGCCATCGCCACCACAATAGCCGAATCCACGATGCCCATGGTGTGGCCAAAGACGGTAACGCCGGCCACCTCGGTGCCCAGAAATATCTGGCGTATAGCATCTATTCCATAGGTCACCGGGTTCAATTTGGAGAGCACCCCCAGCCAAGTGGCTACGCCGGAGACGGGGAAGAAGATGCCGGAGAGAAACATCATGGGGAAAATCACCAACTGCATCACTATCTGAAATCCCTGCTGCGAGCGCATGCGGGCACCGATTAGCAGCCCCAATCCGGAAAGAGCGAGGGAGAGTATTAAGAGGAGCGGTAAAAGAGTCAGCACCGTGCCCAAGTTGATGGGAACATTGACAATGGGTGCCAGCACCAGCATTATGGCCCCCTGGATGATGGCGATGGTGGCAGCGCCGACGGCCTTGCCGGCTAGCACTCCGCTACGACTCAAGGGAGAAACCAGCACTTCTTTTAGGAAACCGAATTCTCTATCCCAGACGATGGAGACGCCGGACATGACAGAGGTCATCAATACTGTCATGGCTATGATACCGGGGTACATAAACTGTATATAGTTTACGCCGGGCATCATTTGGCCGATAAGCTTACCGAAGCCGGCACCAAAGATTATCAGGAATATAAGCGGCATAGAAAAGGAGGAGAACATCCGTGGCCTGTCCTGGACAAAACGCAGGAGCTCGCGGTAGGCTATCACCCAAATACTACGAAAAACGATAGCCATTGTCTTTAGTGTCTCCTCATTCTAGCCATATTTTTCATCTTCTGCATTGAGTCAACCTCCTGTTCCCTGATATTGCGTCCGGTGAGCTTTAAGAATACGTCTTCCAAAGTAGGACGCCTCAAGCCGATGGAGAATAGTCGCAACGGGAAGCCGGAGACAAACTTGGGCAAAAATTCCTCGCCGTGGGGCACGGTGAAACTGATGATGCCGTTTTCGATGCCAGGCTTGAGCTTATACTGCTCCTCCAGCAGTCGCACCGCCTCCTCGTTGTCCTCCGTCTTAACAGAGATGACATCGCCACCGATACCATCTTTCAGTTTTTCCACCGTGTCCAGAGCCACAGTCCGGCCATAGTCTATAATGGCGATGCGGTCACAGTTCTCCGCCTCGTCCATGTAGTGGGTGGTCATAAATATGGCCAGATTCTCTCTTTTCCGTAAGTCATGTATATAGTCCCAGATGCGGCGGCGCGTCTGCGGGTCCAGGCCTAGAGTGGGCTCGTCTAGGAAAAGCACTCTTGGGTGATGCAAAAGGCCCCGGGCGATTTCCAGACGGCGCTTCATACCACCGGAGTAGGTGTTAATCTTGCCTTTGCGCCTATCCCACAACTCCATCATCTCTAAAAGCTCTTTCAAGCGCGGCTCTAGAACATTTTTTGGGATGCCATAAGCATAGCCGTGGAAACGGAGGTTCTGTTCTGCCGTTAGGTAATCATCCAAAGTCGGTTCCTGGAAGACCAACCCGATTGACTGACGCACCTGGCTACGCTCTCTAATGACATCATGACCGTTAACCTTGGCCTGCCCATCCGTAGGCTTTAAAAGGGTGCAGAGTATATTTATGGTGGTCGTCTTGCCGGCACCGTTAGGGCCCAGAAAACCGAATATCTCTCCTTCCTTGACACTGAAGGATACTCCCTTGACCGCTTCCAGCTCACCGAACCTCTTGACTAGATTACTGGCTTCAATTACATCCATTAACTTCTCCTTCCTCTTCGAGAGCCTGTATAAGTGCCTCTAGACCCATCTGGAGAGAAACCAGGGCATTGTCAGACATTTTCTTCAGCACTCCTTTGATCTTGGCGGCGCCTATCTCCCGTAGTCGCTCCACCTGGTTTTTGCCTTCTTCAGTAAGAGAAAGAATGTAGCTACGACGGTCATCTGGGTTCTCTTGGCGACTGATTAGCCCCTTGTCTACCAGCCGATCAATGATGCTGGTAACATTGGCCTTGGGTACGCCGAAAGATGCGGCCGCCTCACCAGGCGAGCTCCGGCCTTTGAAGGAGAGCAGAAACATGACGCGCAACTGCTCCCTGGTCAGTTCAAGGTGCAACCAGGGATGAGGTTCATGGGCTTTAGCCGAAAGCATCAGGTTATTCATCAACCCGATTATGCTTTTAATATTCTCCTTCTTATCCATCTCTGAGCCCCCTAAAATAACATGTCAATATAAAATATATAATATAACTTATGTTGACTAATGTCAACACCCGCTGCAAGATTACACATCGTGTATCTTCCAAATTGTGTTCGCCAGAATCGTATAGAGACTTCTCTCCTAATAACAGCAAATTATGGCTTGTGGTATCGGGTTGCACGATTTAGCAGTTTGTGTAATTCCGTACTCTGAAAGCTGAGAGAAACGTTTGAAAACCACCCCTGTTTATACTCACCTTAAGAGGCTGCTATAGTTATTATTGCATGGGCATCGAGAGAGACGATGTAGCTGAACATAAAGTGCGGTTTTCTAAACCTTTAGCCTTCTTTTGGCTATTGCGTCTTGATCGCACTGTCATGGTGGCTATGATTACTGGTGCAGCGGCCTTCACTGTCGACGCCGGAGTGGCAAACGCACTATGGATGACCCTGGCAGCTTGGTGTTTGGCTGTGGGCGGCTTCTCTCTAGACTTTTGCGCTGATCGTGACCTGGATGCCGAGGGCCCTCGGGCAGAGATGCGCCACAATCCTCTGACGGATGGCTCTCTATCTCCGGCGATAGGGCTGGCCTTCTCAGTGACTTTCATCGCCATTAGCTTCGCTACTACGCTTCTGGTTGCGCCCTGGGCTTTGCTGCCGCGGGGGCATCATTATAGCCATCATCGCAGGCCTGGCACTGCATCTTTTTGAGCGTCCTCTAACTCGTGCGCTTACCTTGGCTTACTGCAAGGTGTCTAAATGCCTATGGGGAGCGCGAGGGGCCGGCTGAGCCTGGGATTGTGGCTTCTGGCCCGTACGTTTTTTTGCCATGTTTGGCGGGCGAGGGATGATCGATATCCGCGGTTTTTCGCAGGGTGCAGTGACTCGCGTGCAGACTCTGCCGTAGCGCTATGGAGTAAGCCGTACTGCCCAGTTCACAGCTTTCTTCTTACTCATAGCGTATGTCCTGAGCCTGGCTGCGTACTTTAGAGGAGAATCTAGCCGGATCTATCTATGCCTTGATTTGGCTTTTGTCGCCCGTGCGTTTGGTGTGCGCTTGGATTCTGGCTACCCTCCCCAGCCCCAGGCTAGCTTACATTCTGACACTTGTGTGCGTGATCGGCATGGGGTCCATCATCTGCCTAGGGATGATTTTAGGTAACATGTAGAGGTTAAATATCTTGGTTTTTTCGGGGCAGAAAGAGTTCGTACGGAAAAATGATCTTTTACAGCCTGAATCTAGTGCACAGAGCATCAGTCGAGCTCAGTTACTGGTTCCAGTATTTGATGTAGGTAGTCAGCAAGAGACCAAATTGTATGATGTCTCAAATGCTTGGGCTGGTTTTCGGGTGTATGCTGCGCAAATATATGCACATCATGCCCTTCACTGGTAAGTTCCCGCTCCGTCATCTGAATTACGGTGTAATACCATTTGTGGCTGAAAGAAATGTGTCGGTGAAAAAGCCGATTCTCATGAAGACTCCACGTCTAAGGCGCGCGCAATCCTGTTTGAGACTCTTTGCATAATTGTAGACTATTGTTACGAGTCCTTTCTATAATGATAGTTCAAGGTCTAAGTCGTTGCCAGCAACTAGTGACATCTGCTGCGGCAAAGCTGGCAGAACGCCTTTTCTTTTTATAATTCGGTACCAATCTTTGTAACAATAGATTCCCTGGAAGACAACGGCGGAAAGAAATCCGTAAGAGACCTCCGGTGTCAGGATGTAAAAGCCCTTTACCATGAATACTCCCCCGACAATCAGGGCAAGAAACCAGTGGTGCAGGTGGAGTTGATAGCTCCGCCAGGGGATGATTATTGACCTGACAATGCCTTGTTTGCCGTCTCTCCGGCCGCTGAGACACTTGGTGGCGGCGAAAGTAAGAAACCAGGCCTTATAGCAAAATATACCAAAGAAGATAAAAACGGCAATTCCGCTTATGAGGACTATCTTCTTCCTCATTCTACCTCAAATAATAATACTAAATAGCCCAAAAGTCCATTTGATATTACTACCTTGTCGCGGGCATTGGGGTGGCTCACTAACCTTTGCAACGAGCATTTGCGGCCATTTAATTGGAGGGATGTAAAGGGATGCTGCGGGTTACTGGCTGGAGTGTTACCGCCCGCGGCGAATGGCACTAGAAAAACAGCACTACTTTAGATCCAGAAAAAGGATGCCTTTCGCTTCTGGTATCTGGTGTGAAGCTTGAGTGCAGAGACTTGACGACAGTCAGGCGCCTCGCTGAAGAAGAACTTGGGGAACCAAACGCTTAGCAGCCAAGCCAGTCAATCGGCGTTCAGAACGAGTGGCCGTGCGATGCCTGCACGCTTCAGCCTCATAATCAGTTGCTCACCGCCAGCGTGCGCTGAGAAGCGGCGTGAGTTTCGGATTCGGCGAGGGCCCACCTTCCGCGGCTGAAGGCGGCCAATCCCTGAGGATTCCTTTGTAGCATTATCACTCGACAAAAACCTTCACTACCTCTTCCTGGCTCACCACCTTCACTTCAAGTTCACTCAAAGCCTCGATGATCTCCTCGAAATCCTCGGGTTTCAGATTGCGCATGTCAAAGTCCATACCTTTCTCGCGCAGAGCCTCGCTCACCTTATCTCTGGCCTCGGGTGGTATGAGAGACGCGAACTTCATGCCAGAGCGCAGGAGTGCTATAGGCACGCGGACGTTGACTATTTGGGCGTGATCATGCTCGCCCTGGGGACCAGGAACCACGGTGACTCGCAGGTATTTAGGCTTAGGTTTTGCTGTCCCTGTGTTGATAGTGCCTTCAGGGGTGCTCCTTTCAGCTCCCAGCACACTGAGTAACCGATAAGCTTCATCAACACTTATCTTCTTATCCGCTAGCATCTCCAGTATCTTCTTCTGGCTTTCAGACATGTTGTTTTCCTCCTTTCATTTTCTAGACGACAGATATATGTACTCGCTCACTTTGGCCGCATACTTCAACCAGAAGGCCGGGCGTTGAACAAAACATATCGAGAGCAGCCTTCATAGCACGGATTGAGCAGAGCGCTTGGAGGGCCACGGCAATACCGGGCGACAGCCGCCTCCGCCATCGGCTCGCCTTAAGAACAAGGATAGCTATCAGTATCAGTGGCGACAGGACAATCAAAAGCACAACTGCTAGCGGCAGCAGAAGGAAAAGCGGCAGCCATAAGGCGAACCTCCTCTCCTGCGTATGAATCTGCACCCGCATCATCATCGGTGGTCGCTTCATTGGGTCAGTCTCCTTATTGCTTCCTGGGCGGAGATTTCACCGCGTTCGAGCTGTTCAATTGCCTCTTGTTCGGGGGAGGCTTTGACGATTTCAGAAAAGTGAAACTGCCCAGCGATACGGTTAAGCCGGTTCTTCACCGTAGGATAGCTTATGCCGAACATTTCTTCCATCTCCTTGATGGAACCATGACAGCGGATAAACGCCATCACGAAGACCTGATCCTCGGCAGAAAGACTGGCCAGAGTTGGTAGTGCAAAGCTGCCCTCGATGACGATGTCGCTATCGGCGACGCGGACGCGTTCCACCGTTATGGGTTTGCCACGGGTCATTTTTGTGATCTCGTTCCATTCTGTAGTCATCCGGCCTCCATAATCAAAATCAATATTTCAAGTGAATATCTTAACGTATTCTAATGCTGAGTATCAATATTGTCAACACTATTCAGCATAAACCTTTATTACCTCTTCCGGGCTCACCACATTCACTTCAAGTTCACTCAAAGCCTCGATGATCTCCTCGAAATCCTCTGGTTTCAGATTGCGCATGTCGAAATCTATCCCTTTGTCACGCAGAGCCTCGCTCACCTTGTCTCTGGCCTCGGCTGGTATGAGAGATGTGAACTTCATGCCAGAACGTATGAGTGACATAGGGACACGCACTTTGACCATTTCGGCGTGATCATGCTCGCCGTCGGGACCAGGTACCGCGGTGACCCACAGGTATTTAGGCTTGGGTTTTGCTGTCCCTGTGCCGGTAGTGCTTTCAGGTTCGCTTCTATCAGCTCCCGGCAAACTGAGTAACCGATAAGCTTCATCAATACTTATCTTCTTGTCGGCCAGCATCTCCAGTATCTCTTTTTGACTTTCAGACATGTTGTTTTCCTACTTTCAGTTTTCAGGCCATGTGATTCTTCTCAAGCTTTGGACTCACATTTGCCTGGCCAGTCATTGAATTCCTCACATCCGGATTCCTGCAATTGCCTGCTTCATCAGGCCATGCATTCTTCAGCATCTTAGTTTTCCGGTTGGCAAGACCACATATCCGTTGCCTGTGAGCACGTACACCAACCCTGGGATCGTGGGCTGAGCCAAGTACCATGGTAGGACCTCGGGCCGCGAATGGTGTCCGTTTCTCCCGTTGGCCGCCATCTCTAGTGACTTGTTCTGGTCTGCAGACATCTTATCTCCTCCTTTCATTAAGAAACTCAAGTTAGACATTGAGTATTTTAATGAATTATAAACCACCCAATTAATTTTGTCAAGTCACTGGGTGCGCATTGTCGAAATAATTCAGAAAATGCGAAAGGTGAGCCCTGTGCTTCTGTCTTGGTGGCGTTAGGCAGGTAATAGCTTATGTATAAGTCACGCAGCGCTTCCTGTGCACCGGACCGTTACGGGTGATTAACACCGATGCTCAATGCTCACTCAGTAAGATGAAATCCGGCCATGCAGGTCGTAGCCTTTACAATGGATGTGCACAGCCATATAATTGAGAAAGCAACAAGGATGCCAGCGTAGCTCAGGGGTAGAGCAACGGTTTCGTAAACCGTCGGTCGTCGGTTCGAATCCGACCGCTGGCTAGGGGGTAATATGAGCAAATTTGTAGATAAATTACAGAACCTGTCTAAGTCCTCAACCACGCCCATAGGTTTTCATCCGTCTGTCTCTGAATTCAAAAGACCCGCAATGTTGCTTATTGCGGGACTGTCTGGAGCACAGGTCAAAGAGGCCAAAATCGTGGCTGATGTCAATGCCGACGCCGGGTTGATACTGAGTGAGGGCGTAAGCGCCAAGGTTGTTAAGCAAATGGTCGAAGCTGTGGGTGATGTCCCTCTGGGGGTATTTGTGAAGGGTATGAGCGAAGAGAAAATAAGTGAGCTGACAAGCTCAGGATGTGACTTTGTGGTCCTTGATATTAGGATAGCTGCCTCAGTATTGCACAAGGAAGGGATGGGCAAATTCTTGATGATAGAGCCTTCATTGGACCAAGGTCTTGTAAGAGCCGTTAATAGCCTTGATGTAGATGGTGTGTTCATCAATAGTAAGAGTGGAGATTCTTTTGTTGCTGTGGAGCACCTGCTTGTTTGTCGAAGGTTCGCCGAGCTCTTAGAGAAGCCGGTTATTTTGGCCTTGCCTTCTTTGGTCACAAAGGCTGAGCTAACCAGTTTATGGCAAGCTGGGGTAGATGGCATAGTTGCTCCTTCAATACAATCGTTTGAAGCATTGACGGAGCTGAAGAAGATGACTAGCGATCTGCCTAGAGGAGCCAGAGGTCGCCGCGGCAAAGTAGGTGTGATGCTTCCTCATCATGGTGGGGATGTGGCTGAAGAAAAGGATGAGGAGCAAGAGGAAATTTAGCCTGCATCTGGTCTTGCCCAAATTGAGTCATGGAGACAAGTCTCGGCCTATTTGTGCTATCAGCAGTGGGTATTTCTCTTACTGGCGTTATGTTCCCTGGACCAATGACTGCGGCTGTCATAGCCAAGGGTTATAGCGACAAACACGCTGGTGCCTGGATCACAGCCGGGCATGCTGTTATCGAGATACCACTCATAGCTGTAATAGCTGTAATCTATTTTGAATCTGGGCATTTCATCAGTTCTCCCCAAGTGGAAAAGGGCATATATCTTGTCGGCGGCTTGATGCTGCTTTACCTGGGTTTCCGAATGTTTCGAGCTACTCGTGATACAGCTGGTGCAGTGGGCGGTCTACCAGCCAGCTCTTTAGTAACAGGTATTGTAATTACGGGGACTAATCCGGCTTTTTACATATGGTGGGCGACTGTGGGTACGACTCTGGTTACCGGTGCTGCCAAGTTCGGGCTTGCCGGTATCATTCTGCTTACTGTAGTGCATTTGCCTTGTGATTTGGCGTGGAGTGAATTTCTCTCCGTAGGCACATTCGAGTCAAGGCGGTGGTGGACACAGAAGATACAAAAGATTGTGTTTAGCGTTTGTGCTTTGATTCTAGCTGGCTTTGGGGTATGGTTCTGCCTTTCTTCATTTCTCTAAACTCAAGGGACATTCTGGGTTGCCTGAAAGTATTTTCCCTCAGTCTTTATGGATGGGGCAATAACCATCTTAGCTTTATGCATTTCTTTAATAGTTCGAGCGCTGCATACTCCCATGCCAGTACGTAGAGCACCAACTAAGTTTTGAGTGCCGTTGGTGACGGAAGTAGGACCGAAGAGAATTTGCTCTAATGACGCAGTAGTGCCAACTCTAATACGTGTCCCTCTGGGCAATGCTGGATGAGAATGAGACATGCCCCAGTGATAGCCTTTCCCTGGAGCTTCTGTCGCTTGAGCCAAGGGTGAGCCAATCATGACAGCGTCAGCACCAGCGGCGAATGCTTTGCATAAATCACCACCGGTGCGAATGCCTCCATCTGTTATCAGTGCTACGTATTTGCCACTTTCTTTGAGATATGCTTCTCTGGCAGCGGCGCAGTATAGAGTAGCACTTATCTGAGGAACTCCAACGCCGATGACTTCCCGCGTGGTGCAAGCAGCCCCAGGCCCTACTCCAACCAGGATGGCATCGATTCCCGTTCTCATTAACTCCAATGCTGCGCTATAGCTACAGCAATTGCCCACCATTATGGGCAAGGACATTTGCTGACACAACTCAGGCAGAATCAGTCCCCGATAGCTCTTAGAGATATGCCTGGCTGTGGTGACGGTAGATTGCACCACGAGTATATCCATCCCGGCATCCTTGGCTATGGGAGCCAACCGTTTGGTGTTGGCGGGAGTTACGGATACGGCACAAATAGCTCCAGCCTGTTTTATTGCTCCGATCCGTTGGCTAATGAGTTTCTCCTTAATAGGCTTGGAGTAGATTCTTTGAAGGAGGGAGGTAACTTTTTTCTCAGGAGCTTGGGCAACTTGGCTTAAGAGCTCATCGGGGGTTTCGTACCTCGTCTGTATACCTTCTAGATTAAGGACAGCTAGGCCGCCAAGTCTGCCGAATTTGATGGCAAAGTCGGGATCAACAATAGCATCCATTGCTGAGGCCAGGATGGGGATGGGCAGGGTGTAATCTCTTACGGTGAATTCTATGTCGGTTTGGTCAGGGTTAATTGTTACATCTCCTGGGACAAGGGAGACTTCATCAAATCCGTAAGTGCGTTCAATCTCTTTGAGTTTGAAGTGGGGCATTTCTGTTCACCTTGATAGAAATTGCCACAAACTATACAAGGATGAGGGTCTAAAGTCAAGAAAACTTGTAGATAAAATTGCAGCTATTAAGTATAATTCTAGGTCATGCCTATTCTTTATGTCATTGCTACTCCCATTGGCAATCTGGAAGATATTTCCCTGCGTGCCTTGCGCCTTCTGCAGGAGGTGAAACTTATCGCTGCTGAGGATACCCGTACCACGCGCCGCTTGCTTAATGCTTATAATATAAAAACGCCGTTGACTAGTTATCATGAACACAGTAAGGGAGCTAAACTTGATTATTTATTGGATTATCTTGAGAAGGAGGACTTGGCTCTCGTTTCGGAAGCTGGCATGCCGGGGCTCAGTGACCCTGGTTACGAGCTCATCGTCGCTGCCATTGGGCGCGGAGTTTCCGTGGTACCGATTCCCGGTGCTTCGGCGGTGATTACTGCTTTGGTTGTTTCCGGGTTGCCGACCGACCAGTTTCTTTACGTTGGATTCTTGCCTCGCCGTAAGGGACAAAGGCAGCGTCTTCTCAGTTCGATAGTCGATGAGCCCAGAACTATAGTGGCTTTCGAGACACGTCATCGCCTTAATGAGGCGCTGAGTGATATTGGAGAAATCCTGGGAGATAGAAGACTATCTGTATGCCGTGAGCTTACCAAGGTTCATGAAGAGATTTTCCGGGGCAGAGTGAGCCGGGCTAGGGGGCATTTTGTCGAACCCAGAGGGGAGTTCAGTCTCGTTATTGAAGGTAAGACTCGAGCCTGGTTGAAATTTCAGGAAAGGAGCTAAAATGCGTCGTGGTTGTATTGCTATAGGAAAAGCGGAATGTGATGGTTGTCAGCGTCCCATCAAATATGGAGAGCGCTATCTTCTAATCGACGGAGAAGGAGATGAGAGGGAACGTCTTTGCATTGACTGTTGCCTGAGTCGTGGTTACATCTCATACGGCACGGAGAAAGGAAAGCAGATAATCACCTTTCTCCCCAAGAAATAAACCCTGGCCATCATAATCTGTGAGCTCCAATTGATGGCAATGACATGGGGCAATGAATGATTTACAATAGGGTAACCTTTTGGTGATAACTTGAGCGAGCGCATTTTTATCGGCGTGGCTTGGCCTTATGCCAATGGTCCTCTGCATTTAGGGCATGTTGCTGGTGCTTATCTGCCAGCCGATATTTTTGCCCGGTATCATCGTCTTAAAGGTAATGATGTGCTGATGGTTTCCGGTAGTGACCAACACGGAGCACCGATTACAATTCGTGCTGAACAAGAATCTACCACGCCACAAGAGGTGGTAGCTAAATACCATCAACAATTCATGGACTGTTGGAAAAAACTGGGCATCTCTTTCGACTTGTTTACCACCACTGGCACACCAAATCACACTCAAGTTGTTCATGATATATTCCTCGCTTTGCTCAATAAGGGCTATATTTACAAAGACAAGATGCTTCAAGCCTATTGTCCTAAGTGCCAGAGGGTACTTCCCGACCGCTATCTAGAAGGTACTTGTCCTAACTGTGGATTTACTAGAGCGAGAGGTGATGAATGTGATGTGTGTGGTAAGCCTTTGAACTCATGGGAGCTTAAGGATCTTCGCTGTTACCTCTGCTCTACGCCGCCTCGTTTTGAGTCTTCGGAGCATTTCTTTTTGCGCCTTTCTTCCTTTCAGGATAAGTTGACTACCTGGACAAAAGAGCAGACTCATTGGCGGCATAATGTGCTTGGCACCACGTGGAAATTTCTGAGTGAAGGACTAAGAGACAGAGCTATTACTCGTGATTTGGATTGGGGAGTAGTTGTGCCGCAATCAGGCTTTGAGCGTAAACGTATTTATGTATGGTTTGAGGCTGTCATTGGTTATTTATCAGCAAGTAAAGAATGGGCAAAATTGCAAGGAGATGATAACGCGTGGCAAGCTTTCTGGACAGATGATGCCAGGAGTTTCTATTTCCTCGGCAAGGATAATATCTTTTTCCATACCCTTGTTTGGCCGGCGATGTTGATGGGTTATGGGGGCCTGAATCTTCCTTACGATGTTCCAGCTAATGAATTCTTGACTATCGAAGGCAGGAAGCTTTCTACCAGCCGTGGTTGGGCAATTTGGCTTCATGATTACCTGGAACGATATGAGCCGGACCCCCTGAGGTATGCTTTGGCCGCGAATATGCCTGAGAACGGGGACAGCGATTTTTCCTGGCATGAATTCCTCCGTCGTAACAATAATGAATTGGTAGCCACCTATGGCAATTTGGCGCATCGTGTCCTCACCTTTACCTATCGCAATTTCGATGGAGCTGTGCCTGCGCCGGGTGAGCTGGATGAACGTAGTCAAGGCTTGCTTCGGGGGACTGAAGTTACGTTGAACAATGTGGATAAGTTGCTTTGTGGTTGTGAGTTTAAGGAGGCGGTTAAAGAGGCTATGTCTCTCGCTCAGGAAGCTAATCGCTATCTTGATGAACAAGCTCCGTGGAAGACAATCAAAACGGAACAAGAGACTTCGGCTAAATCCGTCTATACAGTCCTCTCTGTGCTGGCAGCATTGAAAACTATTTTCTATCCTTTCCTCCCCTTCAGTTCCGAAAGGCTTCATTCTTTCCTGGGATTTGATGGTAGTGTGAAAGAAGCAGGTTGGAAAATTCAGTTTTTGCCTCCGGGGCAGAAACTTCGCCAGCCTCAACCGCTATTTGTCAAGCTAGATGAAGATATTGTCGCTAAAGAAAGTAGCCGGCTAGACTCCCTGAAAGAAAATCAAAAAAATTGAATCTTGACTTGACCTGTGCCTTTTGATTTAGCTGGGGGTTGGCTGTGGTGCTAAACCCTCAAATATTTTATTGAGATCAGGTTCATCCAGAGTTTCATGAGCTATAAGCTCTTTAGCTAGCTGGTTTAGTTTTTCTGTATTCGCGGTCAGAATTTTCTTGGCGCTATCGTAGGCCCGCTGGATAATATTATGCACTTCCTCATCGATTTCCTGGGCTACTTTATCGCTGTAATCCCTTTGTTCGCTGATCTCACGACCCAGAAAGACGAGTTCCTGCCTTTGACCAAAGGTCCGCGGGCCCAATTTCTCACTCATACCATATTCAGTGACCATTTTTCTGGCTAGCTTAGTTGCTTGCTCTAAGTCGTTTTGGGCACCGGTAGTCATTTCCCCGAAGGTAATTTCCTCGGCAACGCGTCCGCCCAAGCTCACTGCCAAGCTATCCTCAAATTGAGACTTAGTGTCTAAATGACGGTCTTCGGATGGCAGCAAACGTGTCCAGCCCCCCATCCCAATACCGCGAGCAATAATAGAGACTTTGTGCACTGGGTCAGCATTAGGCAACATCCTGGCGGTCAAGGCATGCCCACTTTCGTGGTAAGCAATTATTTCTTTCTCCCTGGGGCTTATTACACGGCTTTTTCTTTCTGGGCCAAGCATAACTCGCTCACTGGCATCTTCAAGCTCCTTTAATGTGATATCTTTACGGCTGCGTCGCGCAGCCAGAATGGCTGCTTCATTGATTAAGTTAGCAAGGTCAGCGCCACTGAACCACGGCGTTTCCTTGGCTAATGTTTCGAGGTCGACGTCTTTAGCCAGCGGCTTGCCCTTGGCATGTACCTCCAGGATGGCCTTACGGCCTTTTATATCAGGCAAGTCAATGACAACATGGCGGTCGAAGCGACCAGGGCGGATGAGGGCTGGGTCGAGGATGTCGGGGCGATTGGTGGCGGCCATGACGATGACGTTGGTATTGGTATCGAAGCCATCCATCTCAGCCAGAATTTGATTGAGGGTCTGCTCACGTTCATCGTGGCCCCCACCCAAACCAGCACCACGATGCCGGCCTACAGCATCGATTTCATCAATAAATATTAGGCACGGTGCATTACGCTTGGCTTGCTCGAATAGGTCTCTGACCCTGGCAGCACCCACGCCCACAAACATCTCCACAAATTCGCTGCCACTAATGGAGTAAAAGGGTACCCTGGCTTCTCCAGCTATAGCTTTGGCTAGTAAAGTCTTACCTGTTCCCGGCGGTCCTACCAGGAGCACACCTCGAGGTATGCGTCCTCCCAGAGCCTGAAATTTCTGAGGGGACTTGAGGAATTCCACTACCTCCTGGACCTCTTCTTTAGCCTCGTCTGCGCCAGCAACATCGGCAAAAGTCACATCGGGCCTTTTGTCAAGAGTCAATCGAGCACGGCTTTTGCTGAAATTGAAGGCTTGTGTGCCAGCGCCACGGGCGGCACGGAAGAACAGGAAGTAAAATAACGCCCCAAGCAGCACAATGGGTAAAATGACTGTTAGTCCTATTGCTCCCCAATCAATACCGCCAACTATGGGAGCAACAATACCAGGGTCTACCCCTTCGCTTTGAAGCAGTTGCCGCAACTCCTCAGTACTGCCAATGAAGCCAGTTTTATACTTAGCCTCTCCGTCTTTTATGGCAATGAGAGTATCACCATTTTGCTGGATAGTATCAATTTGCTCTCCCTTAACTTTTTCGATGAAGAGCCCAATTTTGTCTATGTAATCAGGCCCCGCTCCAGCTGTAACATGGGCGAGTATCAGGGCCCCTATCACTATTAGAAGCAGTATGTAGAAAAAACCGCTACGCCACCATTTTACTTGCATATTTTTATCCTGGCCTCAATTATAGCAGATATATTCAAAACCGAGAAATTTCACTCTCAAATCTGCAAGCGGAGTAGTATTGAAGTAGAGTCATAAAGAGGGCCGCATTATATACAAAATACACATGGTAGGATGGTCTTGGTCAAATGCTGCCACAGATGCTATAATTGTGCAAGGAGGTTAGTGCCTTCCTGGAAGCGGAGAAAATAGCGCGCTTAGCTACCGAACTTGCTTCTGAGAAGCAAGCAAGGGATATCGCTATGATGGACGTTAGAGCCTTGTGCTCTTTTGCGGATTACTTTGTTATTTGTACTGGAGATACCAAACGACACATTGAAGCTATCTGGCAGGGTATTGATGAGGTGTTGAGAGCTAAAGGCGTTGTCCCTCATCATAATGAAGGGACTCCTGACTCAGGTTGGATGCTTGCTGATTTTGGTTCAGTTATTGTTCATATATTCGCCCCGCTGGAGCGGGATTATTATCAACTGGATAAGTTATGGGACAAGGCAATCCCCGTGGTCAGGATTCAATAGATCCATATATCCAGCTCCCGGTCATAGTTGAAAATTTCCTTTGCCGAGAAGAATAAGTCTATTTCGTTTGAGGCATTTTCCAGTGAATCAGAGCCATGTATTAAGTTGTGTCCAATATCAATGCCAAAATCGCCTCTGATAGTGCCACTGTGGGCTTTGGCAGGGTCAGTTTCTCCCATCATTTGTCGTACTACTTCCACGGCATTTTTACCCTGGAAGACGATGGCGATGAGTGGGCTAGAAGTAATGAAGCTTACCAAATCGTCAAAGAAGGTTTTTCCTTTATGAATGGCATAGTGGCGTTGGGCCAAATTTTTATCCATATGCACCATCTTCATAGCTACGATTTTAAGCCCCTTCCTTTCCAGACGAGAAATGATTTCCCCGGCTAATCCCCGTTGTATGGCATCAGGTTTGATAAGCACTAGACTTCTCTCCATGAAATCGAACCTCCTTCCTTAATTGTCTCCTTTCTAGACTTTCATAAGCAGCATGATCAAATCCACGTTTTCTAAAGAGTCAACTACTCTATCAGCCTCCCCGAGCTTTTGTCGAGGGTGTGTATTGGTTATGGCCAGGCATTTCATCCCCGCAGTTTTGGCTGCTTTGACTCCCGGGGGGGAATCTTCAATTACCATACAATCGTTAGGTGTCACTTCCAGTTTCTTGGCAGCCAAAAGATATATCTGGGGGTTTGGTTTGCTTTCGGGCACTTCTTGACCAAAAACAATACAATCAAAAATCCCTGCCAAGTTCAGCTCACTGAGGACCAAGTCGATATTCTCCTTCGGCGCTGAAGAAACCAAGCCTAGTCTAAAATTCCCCTTCTTCAGGGCCTTGAGCAGCCTTACCGCCCCGTGAAATGGTTTGAGACTTCCTGTCGCCTTCCGTCTGAAAGTCTCTTCTTTCTCCTGTACCATGATTTTGACATCTCTTTCGGGGAATTCACTGCCCATAATGCTTCTGACTATGAAGTCATTTCTGGTGCCGAAGAGATCGGTAAAATCCTCTTTGGTGAGTTTTACGCCCCTTTTGGCGAAGGTTTCTTGCCAGGCGGCAAAGTGGAAGGAATAGGAATCGGAAATCACTCCGTCCATATCCCAGAGGACTGTCTTCTTGGATCGTCTCCAAACGTAGAATAGGAAGTTACCATCAACTATGACTGTATTATCCTTGAGGGTGAGTACTCCTTTGGTTTCCACGAGCCGTTTTGTCAGTTTAGTGACCCATGCAGATGCTTGAATAGGCTCATTGATGGGTGCAACCTGTTTGAACCTTATCTCACTTTTGGCAGTAACGCCAAGCTCAATCCCATGGCAAAGCATGGCGTAAGCAGTTACTTCATCAAGGAGCGTATAGAGAATACCGCCGTGAATCACATTGCCCCAGCCTTGATGGAATTTGCCGGCTGTGAACTCCGCAGTGACTTTTTCGCCATCGTAAACAGGTTTCAGCTTTAGCCCTATAGGGTTCTCCTGGCTACAGGCAAAACAAAACCTTGCAGTATATTCAACATCTAATTTGGGTATTTCCATTTCTTTGTATCTGTTGCTCCACTGGGGGTAACAAAAATGGCGTTCTCTCTCTGGGCTTCGTTATATGAGGGGGACGAAGGTATAACGGCTGTAGGGTGACCGGGTCATCTTGTTCTCCTTTGCTCAATTTTCGCCAACCTAATATAGCTAAAGAGCTAGCTCGAGATAGGCTAGTGCCTTCGGAAATTATAGCTCGCCTGCCCAGGTTTTGCTGTATTTCCCTTATTATGTCAGTGGGGATTTGACCACAAAAAAGCGTTCTTTGCTTAGTCCGGCGGCACAGAGTTCTAACTGCGGTTAGATTTTCTGCCTCCAGACATCGCCATTCATTATCTGTTTGTCGGTAAAGAGCAGTGGCTACTTCCTCTCGGCCGGCCTTGTGAACGGGACGCAGCGGTAAGCCAGTAAAAGCAAAAAGATAAGCTTCAGCTTCTAACGTGTTTACACCGAGCAAAGGGATATTTGAGGCAAAAGCCAGTCCCTTAGCAGTGCTTATGCCTACCCGAAGTCCATTAAAGCTTCCTGGGCCCTTAGCTACGATGATTGCTTCTATAGAGCTTAACTCCACCTTGGCTTGTTGTAGCAAGCAAATCAAATTGGGCAACAGTTCTATTGTATGGTTTTGTGTTGTTTGCCAGGTTAGCGAAGCCAGTATCTCACCTTTATGAGAAAGGGCAACGCTCACGATATTGGACGAAGTATCGATAGTCAATTCCATATCCAAAATTTAAACGCAGAAAGAAAAAACAAAAGTGTAAAATGACAGAGCAAACGCTAAGAGCTTTTGCATTTTAAGTTGTCATTTTGATTTTTACCCCTTAGTTTTCGAATTTCTGTATGGTTTAGCATTTCCTATTCAGGGCCATAATTCCCTCTATTTTCTTGAGTTGTTCTATTAATCCATGATAGCGCTCGCCTTGAGGTCTCAGGCAAAGAGACCGTCCTGTCTTAGAGGCAGGAACATAGTGTATGGTGATAAGCAAATTATCCTGGGGTATTACATGTAGTCCCTTCTCTGCCCATTCAACCACACAAACTCCGTCCCCATAGAGATACTCCTCCAGCCCCAGGTCAATAATCTCCTCAATGTGATCCAGGCGATAGAAATCAATATGGTATAAGGGAAGTCGACCATGATACTCCCTAAGGATGACAAAAGAAGGACTGAAGGCATATTCTTTTACATCCAGCCCACTAGCTATGCCTTGGACCAGACAAGTTTTGCCCGTCCCTAACTCACCCACGAGAATGAAAACATCAGTTTTTTGAGCTAGTCGCCCCAGGTAGCTCCCCAGAAGCTTAGTTTGGTCAGGGCTGTGCGAATTTAACGTTAGTGACTCCATTTTTGAACCACCAAAATAAGAACTGCATTTCAAATTTGCAGGGGCTCCTGAAAAGTCAGAGGATTTTTGAGGTTTGATTTGAAATGTTCCCAGCCCCCTTTTTTGTAAGGGATAATGTTCCCTTTGTTATCCACCACAGTCACTCGTGTTGGTAACCTTTCTCTGGTTATATTACCGATTACAGTCACAGGGCAATTTAAGGCTTGCTCAACCCTGGCAACAGTGGCTTTATCAGCGGTAAAAAGAAGCTCGTAATCTTCTCCACCACATAAAGCCAGCTCCTGATGGTTAGGGAAGTTTGCTATGACTGCAGGATGTACTGGTACTTGTTCTATGTTTATCTTGGCGTTGACTTTACTGGATTCACATATATGGTCAAGGTCAGCAATGAGCCCATCGCTTATGTCTATAGCTGTTTTAACTCCTTGTTCGATCAGAATTTGCCCTTCTTCTACTCTTGGTATGGGCTTGAAGTGAGCTCGTCTCAAAAGGTTGCTTATTTCGGTATCTGAGATGGCTTTTCCCTTAAGCATTTCCAGGCCGGCTGCCGATGAACCCAGATATCCTGTGACAGCTATTTGGTCACCAGAGGAAGCTGTTGACCTCTTAAGCATGGTTTTACCTTTGGAGCATCCTATGATTATTACCGTGATTACTATATTGGGAGCGGTAGCGACATTACCTCCAACTATAGCCACTCTGAATTCCCTGGCCATATGCATCATGCTGTTGATAAGCTTAGAGATGTCTTCCACTTCCAGTTCGCCAGGTAGTGCCAGAGAAAGGAGAGCGTACTTGGGAATACCTCCCATTGCAGCTATATCACTTAGATTCACTGCCAGTGCTTTCCAGCCCAACTCATCCCAGTTGATTATGCGTAGGTCGAAATGTACATCCTGGACCAGAGTATCTGTAGTAGCTAACTGGATGCGGTTACCACTTTGCCAGGCAGCGGCGTCATCACCAATGCCCACCAAAACTTCTTGCCACGGAGTGTGTCCAGAATCTTCGTATCTGGTACTGCTGCTGCGTATGAGGTTAATCAGGCCAAATTCCCCCAACTCATACAGTCTCATCGGTGAAATTATAGCATTGGCTTCATGTAATATTCTAGCTGGGAGATACAGTAGGTGGCTAAAACACAGGCCTTGTTGCCATTTTGTTCCCTGTAGTATAAAATCTAGCCATGCATGATTATGAACTGGTGGCTATGATTAGTCCCGACGTTGATGAAGAGGGAGTGTCTAAAATTGTAGACAAGGTGACTCAGTCCATTAACAACCGTGGTGGGACGGTGGAAGAGACAAAGAATTGGGGAAAAAGAAGGCTGGCTTACCCTGTAAGGAAATTTATGGAAGCTGATTATATTCTAGCTCGCTTTAAGTTGATGCCAAAATCGGTTAAGGAACTTGAAAAGGAAATTAGCGCTTCGGGCGACATTCTGCGATATCTTGTGGTAAGGGTGGGTGATTGATATGGCAAGCTTAAGCAAAGTAATACTCGTGGGTAATCTGGGTTCTGATCCAGAGATGAGGTATACGCCTAATGGGAAAGCGGTTACCTCTTTTCGTATGGCTACTAATCGTCGTTACACTACTTCGGCTGGAGAGAGCAGAGAAGAAACAGACTGGTTTAGAATTAGCGTTTGGGGCAAGCAAGCTGAGCAGTGCAATCAATTTTTAAGCAAAGGGAAGCAAGCTTACGTTGAGGGAAGATTGCACGCTCGCAGTTGGGAAGGACAGGATGGGCAGATGCGCACCAGCCTTGAAGTGACTGCGGACCGTGTCCTTTTCCTTGGTAGGCAAGCTCCGGCATCCCTTCCTGACGAAGGGGAACTTGAGCCTGAGGATTTACCTTTTGATTTAAAATAAAGGAGAAGAAAATTTGGCTAGTACTGGAAGAGCTAATACTGGAAGAATAAGAGGGACGAGGAACTTTGTCGCCAGGCCAGCAATCTGTCCCTTTTGCAAGGGAAGTATGAAAATAGACTATAAAGATGGTTCTATGTTGTCTCGGTATATTTCCGGCCAAGGTAAGATTGTGTCGCGACGGAGGAGCAGAACCTGTGCTAAACATCAAAGAAGCTTGGCACAAGCTATAAAGAGGGCTCGTTATCTCGCCATGTTACCTTACGCACCAAGACATATTTGGAAAACAGGAGGGGTCGGGCTATCGCGTTCGACAGTTTGAAAAATGCCAAAACGGACTTATCAACCGAAGAAAATTCCCCGAAGGCGCAGCTTGGGTTTTCGTGCCAGAATGGCTACTCGCGGTGGAAGACGGGTGCTTAAAGCAAGGCGCCTCAAGGGGAGGTACAGGCTGACTCCAGTTTAACTCTGTCCTGTGAAGGAGCCTCGTTTCCTAACTAATAGAGCGCAATACACTTTAGTTTATCGGCAAGGCAAAGTGTGGGCAAATAGCTTGCTGGTGATGAAAGCAATGCCCAATGGCCTAAATCTAAGTCGATACGGTTTTTCCGTGACCAGAAAAGTAGGTAATGCAGTGCAGCGTAATCGCTTGAAGAGGTTGCTCAGAGAAATAATGAGGCTGCAATCGTTAAGGCCTGGATGGGACATCGTCTTCATGGCTCGGTCTGTGGCGGTTGATGCTGATTATCACCAGCTAGAGGAAGCGATAACTAGGCTTCTAGCTCGGGCGCAATTATCGGATAGTAACGAATGAATCAATTAGCTCTGGGGTTGATTAAATTGTATCAGAACACAGTGTCGAAAGTTCTTCCTTCTGTTTGTCGTTTCCAGCCCACATGTTCTCAGTATGCGGCTGAGGCAATCAAGAAATACGGGATTACCCGTGGGAGCTGGCTGGCAGCCAGGAGGATAATTCGCTGTAATCCTTTCTCCGAAGGTGGCTACGACCCTGTACCTTGATTATAGAATGAAGCGACCAAAGTCATTATTCGTCGTTGTAATTGCTCTTTTGCCCTTGGTTCTGGTCTCCTGTAGCATTTTTGGGGGTGCCACAGTATCAGGAGGGTGGGGTGGAACTGCATTTAGCGATGGCATCATCTATGCCGGCACCAGGGGTGGCAGGGTGGTAGCGATAAATTCGTCAACTCAAAGTCGACAATGGGATTATGCTATCACCCCTACTACTGCCATATATACCACGCCGATAGTGGATGGTGATTTAGTTTACGTTGGGACATACAGTGGCCAGGTATATGCTCTGACCATAGGCCAGGGGGTAGAGAGGTGGGTTTACCCCAGAACTGGTTCAATAGGAGCTATTGTGGCTAGGCCAGTTGTAGCTAATGGAACCATCTATATTAGCAGCTCGGATGGCAGAGTTTATGCTCTGAATACAACTTATGGTGACCTTAAATGGGAATCCGAGCCTTTGGCTGGCAAGCTGTGGACAAGCCCCGTGATTATTGGTGATACTCTCTATGTCAGCACTTTTGATGGTTATATCTATGCTTTATCAACGGAAACAGGCGAGTTATTGGACTGGTCTTTCGCATCAGAGGCGGGGTTTGCCTCTTCACCGGTGATCTACGGGGATGCTATCTACGTGGGTTCGTTTGACCGCCATCTTTATGCAATAGAAATAGGTAATAATGTGACAATGTGGAAATTTCCCCAGGAGAAACAAGCCGGTAATTGGTTCTGGGCGTCTCCCATAGTCAATGAGGGCATTGTTTATGCTGGCTGTCTCGATGGCAAACTTTATGCTATTGAGGCGAAAACAGGAGAGGAATTATGGGAATTTGATACTGGAGGTCCCATAGTTTCCTCGCCTCTTTTTGCGGATAACTTGCTAATAGTAGCTAATGAGGCAGGCAATGTATATGTCATTAATCCCAACACTGGTGGGGGCGAGCGAATTAGGAATTCAGAAAATGATAGTAGACCGACCATTAATGCTCAGATAAAGGCGTCTCTTTGTGCCCAGGAGGGGTTGGTTTATATTCGAGCTGAAGACAACCAGTTATATGTCGTGGATATTGATAAGCGGGCAGTGAGTTGGAATGTTTCTCTGACCGTTGAAAAATGAGGGTCGCGCTCAATGGCAGCTGTTTGGTATCTGATTATAGGTAACCCACTACTTAATGTGCTGATTGCGTTGAGCCATACTTTAGGTGGTAGTTTTGGCTTAGCAATCATTGTCCTTACCATTATCATTCGCTTAATCTCCTGGCCTCTTACCAAGCGCCAGCTTAATTCCACCAAGGCTCTGCAGGAGATGCAGCCGAAGATTCAAGAATTACAGAAGAAATATGGTAAAAATCAGCAGAAGCTTCAGCAAGAAATGATGAAGCTTTACAAGGAAGCTGGGGTGAACCCTTTGGGCTGCATATGGCCTATGTTGATTCAGTTTCCTATCTGGATTGCTCTCTATCAAGCTATTATGAGAGCTCTGGCCACCACGCCGGAGAATTTACTTGATTTAGCTCAGCGTCTTTACTCTTGGGACGTAGTGAGTCTGGAGATTCCGTTAAATAGCCATTTCTTGGGGCTCAATTTGGGACAAACTGGTGCTTCACAAAGTGCTGGTCTGTTTCTAGCTATCCTAGTTGGTGGCACAATGTGGGTACAGCAGAAGATGACTCAAGCACCATCCGTTGACCCTAGGCAAGAGTCCACAAGCAGGATGATGTTGCTGATGATGCCCCTCATGTTTGGATTCCTCACCTTGATGTTCCCCAGTGGTCTGGCTCTCTACTGGGCTGTTTCCAACATAGTTGGTATCATAACTCAATATTTCGTCACCGGTGGCTGGGGTTACCTTAAATCCCGTTCTCCATCCCGGTCTGCACCAGCAAAAGGAAAATGAACTAGCATTAAAGGGGCGCTGGCACATTGTGTCAGTAGTAAAGCAAATTCTTAAAAGGAAATCGGATTATGGAATGGACTGAGATAACAGCTGCGACAGTAGAACAGGCAATAGAGAAAGCAGAGGCACAGCTAGGGCTAAACCGGGACCAATTCGAAGTTGAGGTTGTTAAGGAGGGGAAGTCGGGAATTTTAGGAGTGGGAGGTAGAGAGGCTGTGATTAGAGTGACTCCAGTAACCCTATCGGAAAAGGATGCCGCCAAGGAGGTCACAGGGATTTTGGATACGTTACTTGGATTACTGGGTGTACAAGGGAGTGTTGAGGTACTATCGAATGAGCTACCTCTAGCTTTGGATATCAAGGGTGACGATTTGGGTATCTTGATTGGGCGGCGAGGTCAAACTCTAGCTTCCTTGGAATATATTACCAAGCTCATAATTATTGGACGGTTGAAGGCTTGGCTGCCGTTAACAGTTGACGTTGGGGGGTACAAAAAACGCCGTCGTGATTCTTTACAAAGGTTGGCTCTAGATCTAGCTGAGCAGGTGAAATCGAGACGCCTCCCCATAACTATGGAGCCAATGCCTCCTGACGAACGCCGTATGGTTCATTTAGCTTTGGCTGATGATCCTGATGTAGTAACTCAGAGTATAGGTGAGGGTGAGAATAGGAAGGTGGTTATTCTACTGAAACAGGGTTAGCCATGTTCCGAGAAGTAAACACTAAGGTCAACTTCGTTCAATTGGAAGAAGATATCCTTCGCTTCTGGAAAGAGCAGGGAATCTCTGACAAGAGCGTCGAAATAAGAGAAAGAGGACCGCATTATACCTTTTATGAAGGTCCACCTACAGCTAATGGCAGCCCGGGAGTTCATCATGTATTGGCTCGTCTATATAAAGACGCGGTTTGCCGGTACAAGACGATGAAGGGTTATCATGTGCCACGAAAAGCGGGGTGGGATACCCATGGTTTGCCTGTTGAGTTGGAGGTAGAAAGCTCTCTTGCCCTCACCAGTAAGGCGCAAATTGAGGAATATGGAGTGGCTCGATTCAATGACCGTTGTCGCCAAAGCGTTTTCAAATATATTAAGGAATGGGAAACCATGACCGAGCGACTTGGTTACTGGTTGGACATGAAGCATCCTTATATGACATTGGACAATAGCTATATTGAATCCTGCTGGTGGATAACGAAACAGCTATGGGACAAGGGCTTGATTTACCAGGGCTACAAAGTAACGCCACATTGCCCTAGATGTGGAACGTCTCTTAGCTCTCACGAAGTAGCTTTGGGTTACCGAGATGACGCTGAAGATCCGTCGGTTTATGTGAAGTTCAAACTCGTACCAGATTCAATTAAGAAGAGAACACAGCTTCATTCTTTTCTCTCGCCTTCTCGTACACCAAGTAAAGTGGCGTTTCTGCTGGCCTGGACCACGACACCGTGGACACTGCCGGGCAATACGGCCTTGGCAGTGGCTCTTCATGCCGAATATAGTGTGTTGGAAGGTGACCAAGATTATCTCATTCTAGCCAAAATGCTTGTGGACAAGGTTGGATCGAAAGGGTACACCGAGTTAGGGATTGTTTTGGGCGAGGATCTTGTGCATCTTGAGTATGAGCCCTTGTTCAATCCCCATGATTTTGCTGTGCAGCGTTTGGACTTGCCAACACTGCGCGTGGAGGAGACACGAGAAGACTTAGCTTATTCTGTTATCAGCGCTGATTTTGTCTCCTTGGATGAAGGTACCGGCGTAGTTCATATTGCTCCGGCCTTTGGAGAAATTGACTTTGATATTGGGATGAGTAGTGAGCTTGATTTTGTTCAACCCGTAGATTTGGAAGGCAGAGTTATTGGCACCTATCCCTTTGCCGGCAAGTTTGTTAAAGATGCTGACCCTTTTATCCTCGATGACCTTAAATCGCGTGGTTTGCTCTACCGAAGCGAGAGAATTACCCATACCTACCCTTTTTGTTGGAGGTGTGAGACACCTCTTCTCTACTATGCTAAACCAGCCTGGTATATCAGGACGACAGCAGTGAAGAATGAACTTATCTCGGGCAATACCGAGATAAACTGGCACCCTGATTATATTAAGCATGGCCGTTTTGGCGATTGGCTGGAGAACAACGTTGATTGGGCTTTTTCCAGGGAGAGGTATTGGGGGACCCCGCTCAATATTTGGCGCTGTTCTTCCTGTGACAATTATGAGTGTTTTGGCAGTGTAGATGAATTAAAGGCCCAGCCAAGTGTCAGTGGCCTACGCACGCCCCTGGATTTGCATCGCCCCTATGTGGATGAAATAACATTTGCCTGCCCTAAATGCGCCGGCAGAATGCAGCGTGTTCCCGAGGTAATTGATTGTTGGTTTGACTCCGGAGCTATGCCCATAGCTCAATGGCATTATCCGTTTGAGAACGACGATAACTTTAAGCAGAATTTTCCCGCCGATTTTATTTGCGAGGCTGTGGACCAGACTCGCGGCTGGTTTTACAGCTTACATGCTATATCTACTCTACTTTTCAATCGCCCTTGCTTCAAAAATGTCATCTGTCTGGGACACGTTGTCGATACTCAGGGTGAGAAAATGAGCAAGTCCAAGGGCAATGTAATCGATCCCTGGGCTGTGATTAATAATTATGGCGCCGATGCTCTAAGGTGGTATATGCTGGTTTCTACTCCAGGAGAAGATAATCATCGTTTCTCCACCAAGATGCTTGAAGAGACGATACGTAAATTCCTCCTTACCTTGTGGAATACGTATTCCTTTTTTACCCTTTATGCCAATATTGATTGCTTTGCTCCTCAGCCCTTGGCAGGAGCTGCCGATCAGACCAAAGCTTTCACGGAGTTGGATAAGTGGATTATTTCCGAGCTTAATCAACTTGTAAGCGAGGTTTCCAAATTGATGGACAGCTATAATCCCACTTCTGCAGCACGAAGAATTGAAGGGTTCATAGATGATCTATCTAACTGGTATGTGAGAAGAAACCGCCGGCGGTTCTGGAAAAGCGAGAGCGATGCCGACAAATTGGCCGCATATACTACGCTATATCAATGCCTGGTGACTTTATCTCAATTATTGGCTCCCTTTGTGCCGTTCATTGCTGAGGAGATTTACCAGAATTTGTTTCGCTCCGTTAATCATCACGCCATAGAAAGTGTTCACCTAACTGATTTCCCCATAGTTGATGAGGCTAAAATCAATGATAAGCTAAACAGCAATGTTGAGCTAGCTATGAAAATATCCAGTTTAGGCAGGGCAGCGCGGGCTAAGGCGGGGATTAAAGTGCGCCAGCCATTGGCTAAGGCCGTGATTAGCGTGGGAACAGAAGGAGAGAGGAAGGCCCTGGAGAGTTTAGCTACCGAGGTGATGGAAGAGATAAATGTTAAGCAACTCGTTGTGTTGAGTGAAGCAAAGGAACGGGAGGGATTTCCTTCAAACCTGCCGGGTTATAGCGTGGCCAACGACGCTAGATATGGGGTAGCCATAAGTACTGAATTGCCCCCTGAGCTAATTGCTGAGGGAGTAAGTAGAGAGCTTGTGCGTCATCTTCAAAATATGCGTCGCAATGCCAAGTTTGATATCACGGACCACATCATTACTTACTATCAGACAGAAGAACCACTCATCAAGCGAGTAATAAATGCTTTCGCCGACTATATTAAGCAAGAAACTCTATCCGAGGAACTCATTAACAGTTTGCCTCCTGATGGCACTTATGGTGAGAAAGTGCGTATATCCAATGGTGAAGTCTCTTTGGCAATCAAAAAGGCGAATCCCAAGCACTAAATAGGAAACAGTGAAGGGTGTCAGAATTCAAAACCCAAATGACCAAAACCGTTTTCAATTTAGAGCATTTAGGATTTGAATTTGTTTAGGATTTAGAGCTTAAGATTTAGGGTCTGTCCTTCCTAGGAAGTCGGGCGCTCTACGAGTCGCACGGAGCTTATTTTGGTATCTTCGCCTCTAACAAAGACTATTTCTACATCTTGTCCGATTTCGCTGCTTCGGATGGCCTTGACGAGGTCGGAAATAGTGCCTATTTCCTTGTCCCCAAAGCGGATGATGATATCGTTCACTTTTAATCCCGCAGCGTCTGCGGGGCTGCCAGCAAGCACTTCTCTGACAATCGCTCCCCTATCCACAGAAAGATTCTCGGATGCAGCTAGCAAAGGGGTCACGGTAGATACGCTCACTCCCAGCCAGGGATGGGTCACGTGACCATAACGAATTAGATCCTCGATGGTAGGTTTAGCCTCATTGCTGCTTATGGCATAACCTATACCTTCTACCGCGGCTGCAACTATCTTGACACTGGTAATGCCTATTACTTCACCGGCCATGTTCACGAGCGGGCCACCGCTGTTGCCGGGATTGACAGGTGCTGTGGTTTGAATTAAGCCGTAAAGGGTATTTCCCTGAACGTTCACAGATACATTCAGGCGGCTAACTATGCCTTCAGTTGCCGTTATTCCTTCTCCTAGGGCATTGCCAATAGCTAGCACCCACCCGCCGACGGATAATAAGCTTGAGTTGCCCCAATAAGTATAAGTCAAGTTCGCAGCATCTATCTTTATCACAGCGAGGTCAGATAGTGTATCCGTGCCCACTGTTTCGGCGGGGAAAATTCTGCCATCGGCCAACTGTACATAGATGCTCTGGGCATCTTCAACTACATGGTCATTGGTGGCAATGTATCCTTTGTCATCGATAAATATCCCGGACCCAGCAACATATTCAGTAGATTGACGGCCGAAGAAATCAGAGACCACAACCTCTGTGGTTACGGAAACTACCGAAGGTATTACCTCGGTAACCACCGGCGGGAAATCAGGCAAATCAATGGCTGGCTCACTCGCTAACGGGAATGTCCAATTTGGATCATTGTGCTGGGTTGAGTTATCAGACTGGTGGGGGTTAGATATTCGGAAAAAGTATGGAAGCCCAATACCGATACTCAACCCTACTGCTATTAGTATTACGAAAACCAGAATGTATTTTTTAGACATTTTTGTCTATACTTATTATAGCATCCTTACCTTTTCTCCATGAAACTCGTGCCTCAATTCAAGACTGAGTGTATTAAATTACTTGAGCAAAGTAGACTTGACAATTTAGAATACTAGTTTC
>Ga0315277_10001152_pt1 | contig 39121 bp, 48 predicted proteins | sample YL17G05_15_MG_FD_203695 | JGI IMG/M metagenome (GOLD analysis project Ga0315277, IMG submission 203695) | Sediment microbial communities from Yellowstone Lake, YNP, Wyoming, USA - YL17G05_15 | ecosystem: Environmental > Aquatic > Freshwater > Lake > Sediment | place: USA: Wyoming | collected...
ATCCCCCACTACGCAGAACAACACACCAAAAACGAAAGAACCCTTCTATCTCTCAAATCCAAAATCACGCTTTACCCTGACATTTCTACTGGGCGTCTGACCCTGACATTTCTACTGAGCGTTAACAAGAAAACTTGCGTGAGAGCGCGACATGTGGTACATTTGTATCGATCACTCACGAGGAGCGCCGGCCTCTCTTCCAACAGGTTTCCAGCATGGCGAGAACACTTGTTCTCCATCTGTTGAACGACACCTTCACCATCAACAAGCTTCCCCAGTTTGCTGAGATTCCGTCGATTCTCGCGAAAGGGGAGATGTGCTTTATCCTCCGGACCGATGAGGAGCTCTGCATCGTCTGCCCCGATTTCATGGCGCCGAACAACGTGCAGCAGGAGCTCGGCTGGCGATGTTTCAGGGTTGAGGGGGAAATGAAACTGCAGGAGGTGGGCGTGCTGGCGTCGATTACGCGGCCTCTCGCGGACGCGAAGATCCCCGTGTTTGCCATCAGCACGTTCAACACAGACTACGTCTTCGTGATGGAGGAGCATCTCGTCAATGCGGTGCAGGCCCTTCAAAAGGCCGGCCACGACTTCGTCCACAAAGAGTGAAAAGCGGCCTGAGCTCCCTTTCGATTCCTACCTCCTCTTCCGGATCTAGTATCCCCCCTCCTCGTCCCCAGCAAGTGCCGGCCTAACGTTCCTATGGGATGAGCAGAAATTCGGATTCAAGTTGAACGATTGTTGTGAAACCCGTCGTGCGTTTGGTCGGGATCCGGTCTACCCCGACGTATCTCGCCGGGGCCTCCGGTACGAGAAACGGCCCGCTCTGCTCTACAGCAATCGCGCCACCTGGTACACCACTGCACCTGCTGCCACCGAAATGAGAAGCAACAGTGCCACGCTGAATGCTGTCCACCGCCATGAGCGTGTTTCTTGATGAATCGCCGCGACTGTTGCCACGCACGGGACAAACGTCACCTGAATTACAAGGAAGGCAAGCGCTGTTGCTGGTGTGACTGTAGCGAGAAGGGTCCTCAAGCCGCTCCCTTGATACAGTACTCCCAACGTCGCAATTGTATTCTCTTTGGCGACCACGCTGGTCAACAGCGCCACAATCATCCGCCAATCCAAGCCCATCCATGCTCCGAAGGGAGCGAGAAACCGTCCGACGCTCGCCAGATAACTCGTCTCAAGATTGCCATTGGGAAGAACCGAAAAAAACCAGATTAATATGGAGACGACAACGATGATGCCTCCGGCCTTTTTCAAAAACTCCAACCAGCGCTGGCAGACGGACAAGCCGATGGTGCGCGCGTTAGGCAGGTGATAGAGCGGCATTTCCATGATGAAGGCGACATGTTCTCCTCCCAGCACAAGTTCGTGGAGAGCGAACCCTATCCCCACCAACAGAAGCAAATTCAGCCCGATTACTCCGACAGATACCCACACAGCCGCAGAGCCAAAGAAGAGCGGTGTGAGCACCGCCAGCACCGTGAGGCGAGCGGTGCAGGGGACCAGAGGTGTCAACAGGATCGTCAACAATCGAGCGCGGGGTGAGTCGATGATGCGAGTGCACAACACCCCCGGCACGTTGCAGCCACAGGCGAGGCACAGCGGCAGGAACGATTTGCCGTGCAGCCCCATCCAGTGCATGAAACGATCCGTGACATAAGCCGCCCGCGCCATATAACCCACATCTTCAAACAGCCCCAGCGCCGTGAAGAAAATCAATAAGATTGGCAGAAACGTGAACACCAACCCTGCTCCTGCAATAACGCCATCTGTCAGCAAGCCGGTGAACCACCAGGGTGTGCCGGAGAGCGCCACGCGCAAGGCCTCGGCCCCGGCCTGCACCAAGTGTTCGTTCAACCATCTCTGCAACGGCGCGCCCACTCCGTAGGTCAGCCAGAAGACAACGCCAAATACTCCGAGGAGCAATATCAGTCCCCAGACAGGATGTGTGGCGATTCGGTCTACTCGCTCCGTCACCGTGATCTGCCCGGCGCGAGGCCGCGTCACCGCTGCGCGCACCATGCGCTCGATCCATTCATATCTGCCACCAGCGATAGCTAGGACAGCATCTTCGTGCGCTTTCAGGATTTCGTGTACCTGTGCCCAGTCCGTTTCGCCCAGGCGTTCTCGCATTATCTGTGTGATTTGCTCATCCCCTTCGAGCAGCTTGAGCGCTACCCAATTGGGCGGATAGGGTGCCGGCGTGTGATCGGCGATGATCTTCCGAAGCTGGGCCAGCACCGCCCTGTGGTCCTGGCGGATTTCAGGACGTTGCGGCGCATAGGCGTGACTCTGACGAGCGACACGTTCGACAGCCTGAACCAGCTCTTGCACACCGTGGTTCCTGGTGGCGACCATTGGCACGACCGGCAGACCCAGGGCGGCTTCCAGCACGTGAGGCTCAACCCTGATGCCCTGCTGTTCCGCCACGTCCATCATGTTCAGGCCCAGCACAACGGGCGAAGGCAGCGCCAGCAGCTCGCACAGCAGGTACAGATTGCGCTCGAGTGCAGACGCATCCACAATATGCACCACGACATCGGGCTGTTCGGTCAGGATATAGTCTCGTGCAACGCGCTCTTCCAGCGAGTTGGCCGTCAGGCTGTACGTGCCCGGCAAGTCAACGATTTGCAGCGTGATGTCCCCATGCTGATACAGGCCGCTCTTGTGCTCGACGGTTTTCCCCGGCCAGTTGCCTACATGCTGCGTGAGGCCAGTCAGTGAATTGAACACAGTGGACTTGCCCGCGTTCGGCTGTCCCGCGAGCGCCACCCTCATTGCGCCGGGTGGAGTGGTCGGCTTGCTGGGAATGGGCGTCACTTGAACCTGCACTTTGGCGGCTTCACCGCACCCCAGCGCGACTTGTGTTCCGCGCACGGCGACAATGATCGCCCCGTGGCCGAGGTTCTGGATGATCTCCACCTCGGCGTCTACCGTGAAGCCCAGCGCCGCCATACGGCTGATATGTCCCCGACCGCCGCGCAGACCTCGCACGATGCCACGCGTCCCCGATGCGAGGTCAATCAATGCTGGTAAACCGGCCGCCTCCCCTCGTGACTTCCCATCTACGGATTCGCGGACCTGAATGGGGTGTCTGCGTTTGGACATCTGCGCCTTCTCAAAGCTCTTATCAGAATCATATCAGGTAACACAGGTCTCGTTCGTTTCTCGATCGTGTGCATTATTGACAACTCTATGGGACAAATCCTACATCGCCTTTGCGGCGTTGAGCGAGTGAAATAGCTCAGCCATAGCCTGCTGATGTCTCGTTACCACCTTGCCAGTCGACATGCGAGAAACTCAGATCCAGCTGCGAACTCTTCTTTTGTACCGATTGTAATCGTCACCGAACGTTTCGATCATAGACTGTTCTTCCGCATGTATGAATCGCAGGCGGATAATCAGCCAGAAGCCGATGGGCCCGAGGAAACCTGTAAGGGACCCGCATAGCAACGATGTCCCAAGAAGTATGGCAACCATGCCGAGGTACATCGGATGGCGTGACCAAGCGAATGGTCCTTCGAGCAAAATTACAGAAGGGCGCTCAAACGGTTTCACGGTTGTGTTTCGTTTCTTGAAGAGTTGGTCAGCCCAGATGTCGATTACGCCACCAAACACGATAGGTAGTAGCCCGACCAAATTGAACGGGAAAGAAACGATGGAGACAACCGGCACGACGAAATGCAGCACCAGTGAGGCAATCAGAGCTATCATGAAATATCGAGGGGGAAGAATCGGTTTTTGACTCATTGCCTTCTGTCTTTCGCCTGTAAGATCAAACTGGATTCGAGCATTTCACCTGCCGGTTGCGGAAAAACAACCTTCCGCACCTCGAAAGCCAAATAAGGCTGAGTGGGCGGCAGTTTGTGGTTCTCAGTCCCGAAAGGACTTGACGATGTCATGACTTCCGTGAAGAGGTCTTTGGACGAGACCTTCGGAGAAAGAAATCCCAAGCGCGATCAGAGTGAACCACCAGGATGGGTCTTTCTCGCCCGACGTCGCGGAAAGGCATAGCATATGTTGGTTGACACCGATGCCCTTCAGTGGAGAAAAGTCCCACGTTCCTCACAATTGGTTCGAAAGGTAGTGCTCGAGACCCATCTGGTCGATTTGAGCGCGCTGGATTTCGTTCCAATCCAAATGGGCTTCTTCCATCTTTAATATGCCTGTGAGCAAATCCGCTGTTGCTTGATCCGCAACCTCACCTGCCAGGGCTATTGCGTTGTTGTATGCACGAATCGCATCAAGCTCGGCCTGTTGATCGTTGCTCACGATTTCTGAGACGGTCTTGCCTATCTTGATAGGATTGAGCTTGGAAACAACGGGGATGCCTTCCAGGAACAGGATTCGCTGGATGAGTGATTCGGCGTGATGCATCTCTTCCTTCGCCTGTTTCTCGATGGCCTTATGGAGCTTCTCATAGCCCCAGGTGTCGCACATCTCAGAGTGAACCATGTATTGGCTGATGGCTGTGAGTTCGTCAGCCAGGAGGTTGTTGAGTGTCGCGATGAGTTTTTCGTTGCCTTTCATACTGTATCTCCTTGGTTTGTGATTGAGCGGATTCGATGAAGGTCTCTTGTCCATCCTCTGCGTTGAGAACCATTGTCTTCAAGAACACAACATCTTCTCTCAGAGGTAGCACTAGAATCCCAACGCGTAGAGGAACAAACCGATTGCGAGACCGAAAACCAGGTTGAAAACCTTGATCATGATCGAGTCTCGTATGGAATACGATAACATAGGCAACATCCCGTGGCCATCTTGCACAAATGAGCTGGTGAAGAGGACTGAAAACGGAATCAACCCGTTAGCGAACATGGTCACGAAGATCAGGTGAGGACCGGACTCCGGGATGAGTCCAACCAAGGCCCCCGCAAAGAGAAGCAAGAGCCGGTATTGCGACGTCAGCCTCTCCAGGTTCCAGTACTGCAAACCAATCTCCAATGCCAGCAGAGCGCTGAAGGTCCACAGTGCGGTTTTCCACAAGTGCTTCTTGACGATGTGTTGCCAGACGTGGTCACGCAGGTAATGTCCGAATCCCTCTTGCGTTGGGTGAAACTGTTGCGCCTCGCAATCCCGGCAAGTCTGGATGCTGTACTTCTTTACAATGATATCAGTGATCCATCCCACCAAGACGCCAATCGCGAAGAGCATTCCGAACAAAAGGATGGCCGTTCGCGGAAACATCGCGAGCATCACAAATGCCTCGTCGCCTGATACGGCCGCCATGGCACCAACGAGCGCCCCGAAACTGATCATCCCGTGCACGTACAGCGAAACATTGGTAAACGCGCCCATACAGCCAGGAGCGGCGCCGATGAGCGATGAAACAACGTATTGACGCCACCGACCTGCTCCTTTCAGGACACTGGCGAGCCTTCCTCGCGTCCACACATTGACTGCATCAACAAGGGTCATCATGATGAACACGAGCGCAGTGACCTGCAGCGCTTGACTCGATATTTTTATCAATAGTTCGGCCATACATTGTTGCTAACGCCAACCGTTGTACTGTTCTCACTTCCAAGTCGTGTCAGCAAAGAGCGGCTTACTTTCGCCGCCAGCTGCTTCAAGCTGGGACACCATTTTCATCTCGAAACTTCAGTAGCTCGTCCCCCTTTCTCACTTCAGCTGCAATGATAGCAGGCTTTCCTTCAAATTGCCTGCCAGGCAAGGACAAGCGCTTCGAGTTGTCAAACGAAGGACGTGCGGTACAGGAATGTCAAATGCTGTCAGTAGTCGAGGGATAAGATTCTCCCCTTTGTGAACGAAAAGAAAAGATCCCTCTCCGCAACTCAGACGCCTGGTCGGAGATCGCGCTGCTCGATTCCTGCAACTCTCATGCAAGTGGGGCAGGCTAGTACTACCACTTTCAATTCGGCGAGACGAGCCAGGAGCACGCGTAGTGTGGGAAACCCCTCCATACTGACATCCTTTGCTGTTGAAGTTAGAACTCTCACGGCCTCGATATCGCAGTACACGAGGACGTCCTTGTGCGCCTCGGCCATCGTGACAGCCATCTTCAGAGCCATGAGGACTCGGTGAGGGCTGTCCGTTTCATGAGAGATGTGAATAAAGACCCCATCTCGTGCGGGAGCAAACTGCGACGCACCAGCGGGGCTGAACGAAGTAGCGCCTATGGTGACGAGAAGTGCGACGAAAGGGTTGAGAAATGAAGCATTCTTCATGTGGTCCTCCATTATTGGTAGAGATTGGTTTGGCGCCGGATGAAGCATTGCATCGATCTCACGCGAATCGCTCCGGAACGAGTATCATTTAAACCTCTCGTCGGATCTTTTTCTTTTCGATTTATACGCTGTTTTTGTTAACCATCCGGTTTTTTCCCTCACAGCATTATCAAAGTTGCTTACATACGGTTTTATATCTAAGAGCGGTGTCCCGTCAACGATGTCAATGTTCTCCACAAAGAGTTTACTGTCTTCGATCTTCAGTAGTTTGACTACTGAAATACCTATTGGATTTGGCCTCATAGGGACCCGGGTGGGAAATAGACCGCGGGAAACCTTGTCGAGAAAGGGAATTACTTTCAGGGAAAATCCCTTTGTGAGATGGAAATGATATATCAGAATGATATGAGAAAAACCGTCCAAATCCTTTAGCCCGGAAGTGAATGGTTTCTTGATTTCAATGGTTCCCTTAATACCCTTGGCTCCTGAGGGTTGAATCGGCATGCCGTTAATTTGCATGAACGGAGAATGGATAATTCCGATAGGTCTGTACTTGATTTCTTTGATTCTCATTTTTTGTCCGCGTTCTTGATCAAATTGTTTTGATACTGTGCCTCAATGAATCCGGTTACAGATTTGAACGCATTTGTTGTTTTAGAATCTGGCTTTTCCAGAAGAATAGGTTCTCCTCAATCGCCGAGAATCCGTGCATCGATATCCATCGGAATTGAGCCGAGAAATGCCACACCGGAACCTTGGGCCAATTTCATTCCGTCCCCGCTGCTATTCCCTTGCCTTTCTTTTCTCTTCCGATAGTTGATGATGCATGGATCCTTCCCGCAGCATCTTCGCGCCGCACTTTGGGCACTGCTCTTCCTGGCAAGGGACGCCCCGGCGGTGGGGCATCTTTTCACCGCAATTGGGGCATACGCAGTGACCGCCTGGGCCCATTCTTTGGGTTGTTTCGCGTGTCGAGTCTGTCTTCATGAGTAAACTCCTTAAGGATCTCTCTCGCTGTTTTTCTCAATCACTTTTGCACTGGAACCAATTTACACGTTTTGGGGTCTCATTGTAACGAAGGTGGTGGAGATCTCCCTTGATGAAGGCTTTCGCACCATCGTTAATTGATTGTAGAATCTTCTTCCTTTCCCTTTACCGCCGTAGCAGTTTCCTTGACCGCCGCCGTGGGGTTTTCCGCCGCGTCCAACTCCATGAATAATGTCCTTGTTTTCGGCAGTCTGGATTTCAGATTTTTCAATTTGTGCCGGTTGAGTAGCTCGGCAACGGCCTCTTCTTCGGCCAGTCATTGCTCCTTGTCCTCGCGGACCTGTTCCGTTTAAATTAGGCATAACGACCTCCTACGGTTGTGAATTGAGTTGTGTCCGGATTCGTTCAACAATGGACCTGAATGATTTCGCCACTTCGGAGTCCTTTCTCTCTGTCACAATAGGGGAGCCTTTGTCGCTAAGAATCCTTGCATCGATATCCATCGGAATTGAGCCGAGAAATGTTGCACCATAATCTTGCGCTAACCCCCCGCCACCCCCCTTTCCGAAGATTTCGATTTCTTTCCCACAGTGAGGACAAAGCAAGCCAGACATGTTTTCCACTATTCCAATGAGTGGTATCTGCAGTTCCTGTGCCATCGTTACCGCACGCTCCGCGTCCATCACGGAAACTTCCTGGGGAGTTGTAACGATAACGGCGTAATGCGGTTTCATTTGTTGACCTATGGAGAGTATTTCATCGCCTGTTCCGGGAGGAAGGTCTGCAATCATGTAATCAAGCTCTCCCCATTCAACATCAGCCAAGAATTGATGTATGACTTTTGATCGCATTGGTCCTCGCCAAATAAGCGGTTGTCCTTTCTTCAGAATTCCAGCCATCGAGATCATTTTTACGCCATGTTTCTCAAAAGGGAGCATTCGATCATTCGTTACTGTCGGATGGCCGTCCACACCGAGCATCTTAGCCACATTTGGACCCGTGATATCCGCATCGAGAACTCCCGTAGAAAATCCTTCTGCATGGAACCCGTATGCAAGATTTACGGCGACGGTGGTTTTTCCAACTCCGCCTTTCCCGCTGAATACAGCAATGCGGTGTTTTATCTTTGATATAGTCTCGGAGATTCTTTTCGCTTCCTCTTCAAATGCCTTTTGTTTTTCTACATCAGTCATGATATGTCCGGTTTGTTACGAGTTTTCTTGTGTTGATCGTAGAGCAGAATTCCATGGCCGACAGGATACCCAGAGCGCTCTGCAATCACTTCACATTTGGTTTTGAAGATGAAGTAGATGGGCCTCGTTTCATCCATCAGTGTTTCATAGTTGCCCTGACCTTCTGCGATCACGATGTCAGCTTGGTTGTACAGGTCCAGAAATTCCCGCGTGGATTCTTTTGGGTCTGTTCGGCCAATCGTGCTCCCACTCTCGATGACAGTACACATGGCATCGACACCGATTCTCTTTGCATCTTCAAGGGTGATGTCATTGAGGACTGGTCTTGACTGGAGGACGAATATCACCTTTCGTGGCAGAAGCTCGGCGAGGAGGAATTTGTCGACCAATGCTTCCTCATAATTGTCGCCGATGTAAAGAATCAATTTGGCTTTTTCCAGGTCCTCTTTGAAGCGCGGAAGCATGGACAGATCAAAGTTGTTTGAAGTCATGCGATTGATTTCACGCTCGATGTCGAACTTCAGATGAGCGCCAAGGTCTATGATATTTCTGACAATAGCGGCTCGTATGGTAACCTCAAGCTTGTCCTGCGAGCCGTCCACCAGTGCTCTGACATATGGGAGATACTGTTCGACTGTTGTTCTATTCTTTTCTTTGATGCTTTCGTATGGGTTTGCGACGCCCAGATGGTTTTCAACAATCGACTGAATTCTCGCAGAAAACATCGAGGCGGTGTCATTCACATCAATGTCGTCTACTGCTCTGCAGACCACCTTAACCATCTTCAGCTGAAGGTCCTTGTTACCATGTGCGAGAAGCTCTGAAGCCCTGCAGGCTTGATTCACCATGCAAGGAATACGCCGGAGGTCGAAAAACACCGTTCCTTCACCGTGGCTAGTCTTGAATGACAGGAGTTACGCATTCGATATCTGCCCACTACACCCGCTTGGCAGGTATGTAAAATGTTCTCCCGTCGAAGTTGGTTGCCTTGATTGTGTTTTGCCCGATCATACTTTGTAGTGTGTCTGTTGTGCCCCCTTTTCTTCGAATGAAACTCTCCATCGCCTCTTCATTCATCGGATGCACAGAGAGGATTCCCAGAAGTTCCTCTTCAATGCTGCCCGCTCCTTCAAAATCTTTCCCTTCCGGAAAGCATAACATTTCCGAATCAGCAATTGTATTTCTAATAAAGCTCGCTATTTCAGAAAGCGTATGAGGGTCGGGGGCCACTGCATAGGGTTCAGCGGGTGGTCGGACAGGAATCGCAAAGTATGACTTCCTTCTTTTCAAACCGCTGAGATACTCTCCTATTGCCCCCACTTCGTCAAGAGTATCGTTGACGTTCTTCACGAGCATGGTTTCGGTAGTTAAGACACCACTATACGATTTTGAAAGACCGTCGATTCCATTGAGAATCGTCTGAAATCTCAGTCGCCTGTGCGGACGATTGATTGTGTTCCACGTCGCTTCATTGACCGTGTCAACTTTCACAGAGACATAATCCGCGAACAGGAGATCCTCTTTGACGATGTCGTTCCAGAGAAGGGACGAGTTCGTGAACACGGCAATCTTGTAACCAAACTCCCGAAGCAACCTGATCTCTTTCGAAAGACCGAGATCGAGTGTCGGTTCGCCGCTTGGTACAAAACTGATATAGTCGATCCGGATACCCTGTTCGGTCGATAGTTCGATGTTTCTTCTTACGAGGCAGAACAGCTCATACGGATTCAAAAAGCTTCCCCGGCAGGTTGAACGGCATGTGGTTGGCCCAACCTGGCAATAGATGCAATCGTAAGTGCACGTTTTCGACTTGATGTTATTAATACCGAGACTATGACCCAACCTTCGTGATGGCACGGGACCGAAAACGATGTTTCGTCCGGAGGAAGGATTTGAGAGAATCCCCTTCTCCATGTGCTCGCAAATAGTCTCTATCTTCTTTTTGAAAGCGGAATCTCTCTTGCTGAATTGCGTCGTCATATCAGGCTCCTTCTCAGACTACCTGTGAGTGTAAGCCCGTTGGCTTCAACGTTCAACGCATGCACCAACCACGCCGCGCGGCAGTCCACGCTTTTCTAACGAATCGTGCCCTCTGGAAGGCGCACAACCGTTCTCTGAACCAAGCTTTAACACAGCCATATCAAATGAGCGAGTGTCATGGTCTGCGCCGTGAGCCGAAGTTGTGTGGGCTTGAGTCGAATTATCGTCGTCGCCAGCCACTCCAAGAGGGGAAACCGTTCTCATCTCGAATCTTCAACACTTCATCCCCCCTTTTTACTTCAGCGGCGATGATGGCAGGCTTCCCTTCGAAGGTGATTCTCGATCCTTTGACCTCAACTCTGTCCTTTGGCTCAATTTTGATATCCTGGCTTACAATATACCAGACTGGCCCAAGATGGATGGAAACGGTTTCTTTGTCGGTTCTTAGCATCAGGTGTACGCCATAGGACATCCCTTTCATTGGCGTCATTCTGTCCACACTGACGACTTCACCGCTGATAGTCTCAACTGTCTTAGTGTCGTACATCCCGTTATAGTTCGATCCCGTTCCCCAGCCACCGCTTCCCCTCCATTTCAGTTCACGTTGGGCAAAGGATTCTGGAGCAAAAAACAAACTAACGATGGAAATCAAAACCACAAAAATACTGATATGTTTCATTTTGGAGCGCTCCTTTCGGTTCATTGATGTTTGACTGGCGTTCGCCTACCCATTGTTCAGCTAGCGAAGCGTGAATGCACCGCGTGCACGGGCATAGCAAACGTCGGAACACAGAAGCTCGGCATCTGCAAGCAGAACCCTGCCCCGGTTTCCAGCCTGTTGAGCGTTCAGTGTCAAGAGCACGCCGGGAGGGACTGCACGGAGAAACCGAATCTCGAGCCTACAAGTCAGAGGATCCTTTCCACATTGTGCCTGAAGAGTGTGAATCATGGCAGCATCGAGAAGTGTTGCAACAATTCCGCCATGAACGACGCCTTCATAGCTCCGAAATCGGGGAGAGATCGAGACGGTACAGGTGCTCCCGTTTGGTACGCGTTTGAATTTCAGCTTCAATCCATGTCCGTTCGACGGGCCACATGCGAAACACGTCGAATGGAATGTCCTGGTCTTGGCCATAAGAACATTGTTCCCGTGTTCAGGGCAGGAGAACCGCCATTGCAACGACAGAGGTCCACCGGCCGTCGTTGCTCCCTTCCGCTGACTGCGTGATGTTGTACGTCTTCAGGATTCTGCCGCTCAATTTGTAGTATTTCTCGCGCTCATTCCAATCAACCGCAGGGTCAAATTCCAGGCCCAGTGTTGTCGCGAGCATCGTCGCGGCGAGGTCCTCCGCATATTCCCCTGCACGTTCATCCGTCTCACCAAATGCGTGGTGCTCCGAGAGATACCCGTACGCCGACTCATCGACAGGTTGGGCAGCACCGATCGAGGCAGCGATCAGACGATTGGGTTCGTTCGTAGCATTGCGGGCCATGACGACGAAGGTAATTGATCCGGGTTTGAGCAGTTTAATCCCTTCCGATGCCGCGATCCGACGACACCCCGGTGGAAGGATACTGGAGACACTTACGAGGTTACAGCTTTCAACCCCCGCACTCCGAAGCGCCAACTCAAATGATTGGAGGTAATCTTTGTGGCGACCAACACCTCTTGTGAAAAAGACCTTCTGTGGCACAAACATTGACTCACCCCCTCGAATCGTACTGAGACTGATCTGTTGCAGTTGTTGCTTCGTGTCTTCTTCCGAAAAGCATCAGCATCTTTGGCACCGCCAGAGCACGCTGGGTGTTGTTGCCAACTTTTGAATCGTGGACGCGCTGAGCACGGAACCAGGCTTCTCCGCAAGGGAATGGGCTGCTCTCGACGTCGGATCTTGCAAATGTTGAGCGATAACCACTTCGATCGTCACGTGTCAATTTCTCTCATTAATTCGTCTAGATCCTTCTCTTCCTCGCTTCGTCCAGCTAACCCGAGTGGAATGTGGTTCAGTGCCTGATCGAGATCATCCCGCAAGTCCTCGAAATCTTCGCAGCCGACGGAAATTCGCACCAGCTCATTGAGAATGCCGGCTTGTGCGCGTTCGTGTTCCGGTACGGAGGCGTGTGTCATAGAGGCCGGATGCTCGATCAGGGATTCCACGCCGCCAAGCGACACAGCAAGCGTGAACAAGCGAACACTGTTCATCACGATCCTTCCCCCGTCCAATCCTCCTTGCACACCGAAAGCGATCATACCGCCAAAGCCATCCATTTGCTTTCTCGCAAGTTCGTGATGCGGATGATCGGGCAATCCTGGATACGATACCCACGTAACCATCGGATGCTCTTTGAGGAAGAGCGCGAGCTTGAGGGCGTTCTCCTGACTTCGCTCTACGCGCAACGGCAGTGTACGCACGCCCCTGAGAATCAACCACGCTTGGTGTGGATCCATGGTGCCACCGAGGAGGTTCAACACAGGCCTGATCTTCTCAAACAATACTTGATTCCCCGTGATGATCATGCCTCCTAGAACATCGCTATGGCCATTGACGTACTTGGTCAGACTATGCACGACGACATCTGCTCCCTGCTCAAGGGGGCGCTGCAAGAATGGGCTTGCAAAGGTGTTATCAACAGCAAGAACAGCTCCATGGCGGTGAGCAATCGACGCGGCTCCGGCAATGTCCGAAAGCTTCATCGTCGGATTGGCCGGGGTCTCCAAATAGATGATTCGTGTTGATGGGCGCACTGCGTTCTCGATTTGTCTCAAATTGGAAGTATCGACAAACATTGATTCAATGCCGAGTTTCTTGAAGATGGTCTCCGGCACGACTCGGGTCGGTCCGTACACAGAATCGGTGCTCACCACGTGCGCTCCTTGTTCGAGAAGGGAAAGGAACACCGTTGTCACTGCCGCCATGCCTGTCGCTGTTGCCATCCCTCTCCAGCCACTCTCAAGAGCGGTCAGGTTCTCTTCCAGAGCATTCACCGTCGGATTGCCCAGGCGCGTATACACATACCCCGATGATTCTCCCGAGAAGCGTGCTGCGCCTTCTTCCGCACACGGGAACGAGAATGTGGAAGTCTGGAAAATCGGGACCGACACTTCACCGAAGTGCGATCGGTATGGGTTACCGCCGTGGATTGCTTTTGTGGATTTGTGCATCATGATTACCTCTCTCTCGATTTGGTGTCCAGGGCAGCTCTATCGTAAGAGAATTGCAGTAGCACCTGTTCGACCGACCCAGACAGTATTATAGTCTGTGACTACTTCAGCTTTCGTGGGCTTCCTGAGTTGCTTCTTCTCAATCGATTGTTTCGTCAGGCCTCCTGTTTTGCTCTCAGCACTCGGACCGGCACGATGAGAGAGACAGTCAACGCCAGGATTGCATGAAGAGAGACCAGCGTGTAACCAGTGGGGAGGTCGAAATTGTACGAAACGACAATCGCGGCGACGTTCACGACCGTGCCGATGATCCACGCGTTGATAATTGGAATGCCCTTTCTGATCCTGAGCGCGATGAGGGCGGGAGCTACCAGCAGGGCGAACACAACGAGTACTCCTGCCAGTCGTACCGCAACAGTCACCGTGATCGCGAACGTCACAAAGAAAAGCCCTTCTTTGACGAGACCGTTCGCTCTGTTGTAGAAAAGAAGGAGGATTGTGCCGAGGACAGCATAAATCCCGGCGGTTCTAAGGATTTCCAATAGGGGTGTGAACAGGATGTCTGATGCCATCAACTTTTGGAAAGTTTCCATTCCATGGTAGGACTTGGAAAGAATGATGAAGACGGCTGAGAGCCCAAACGCGTAGAGAAGTCCAATAAACGCCTCGTGCGTGTCTGTCCGTCGGGCAGCAAAGGCTATGATGGCGCCAGCAACGAGCGCGAACGCAAGGGAAATCGGACCGAGATATTCGCCATCGAGAAACAGGATCGAAACGGCGCCTCCTACGGCAGCCATCTGTCCGATTGCAAGATCTGTGAAGATGATGCCCCTCTTGATGATCTCCAGGCCGAAGAAGGAGTGAATGCCGAGGAGCACAATCGAGAGAAGAAATGCGGAGAACAGGATGTCATTCATTCGGTCATTCTCCTCACAAGTTCGTCGAAGAGCGAGAAGATACTGTTGGTTTCCTTGACAGAGCCCACGTCATGGGGTAAGACAACGAGTTTCATGTTGAGCTTTTCGGCTAAATGCCTGGATGCGTCGTCGGGATTGTATACATCCTGAAGGATGAACCGCGCGGGTGCGGCGGTCAGGACGGCTTCGAGATGCTCAATGTGCTTGGATGTTGGAGGAATCCCCGGCAACGGCTCCACCGTTCCGGCAATCTGCAGCTTGTAGCGGCGAAGGAAGTAGTCGTAGTTCTTGTGGTACTCCACAACCCTCGTGTTCCTGAGCGGGGCCATTTTCTGGGTCCATTCAACAAGTTTCTTTCCCCACAAGTCAGAGAATTCACGATACCTGCTCTCATAGTACGAAGCGTTTCGTGAATCGAGTTGTATAAGCTTGTCCTTGATCGCTTTGGCGATGGGCAAGATATTCTCAGGATCGAGATAGAAGTGCGGATTTCCTTCAGGATGCACATCGCCCTGTTCACGGGAAACCGAAGTCGGGACATCGATCAAGGTGACGTATTGCGAGAGGTCCATGAACCCCGGCTCGCCGGTTTGAACAGCAGGGTTGTTTGCCTGTCGCAGCAGCGGGGGCATCCATCCGATCTCGAGCTGGGCTCCGCTGATAATAAGAAGGTCTGCTCCCCGTATGTGCGCGATGAATGACGGGCGCGGGATGATCACGTGGGGATTGTAGTCGCCACGGGCGAGTGAGAAAACCCTGACGTTGCTTCCTCCGATCTTCTCAACGAGATCTCCAATGTATGGATATGCTGCAACGACGTGGAGCGGCCTGGCAGACGCCAGGAAGGAGAGAAATGCCGCGCAGATCAAGAATGTTGAGAGGTATCTCTTCATAGTTGTGTCCCTTTTTGTTAGAAAGAGTGGGCCCCGTGAGCACCGATCGCGAGATTAACCTGGAGACTCAGTTCATGGACTGTCATTCTGTTCAGTTGCTGATTTGTTTCACTGTACCTCGAAAGGTCATAGTTGTATTGGAGTCTGACGCGGGAGAACTCTGTAGGATTGAATTCGATCATCCCGCTGAAGCGGGGAAGGTTTTCGGGAAGATCTCTTCGCTGCCCGTTCTCCGTGACCTCGTTACCCTGCAGTAAGTCAAATCGGAGCCCACCGCGCACTCGAAGGTCGAATTTCATCACGGCTTGGGCGTACAATCCCGACTGACGGTTGTCCAGGGCCGACTGTTGCACTTGCTGCGTGAAGTCGTTGAAGTACGATGTCCCATCTGTGTGCCGCCACAGGTACTCGGACTGTAAAGAGATGTAGCGAATAGCATCGAGCGTATGTTTCACCGTGAGCGCGCCACCCAACACCGTCGTGCTTCCTGCGAAGGCCCGGCCCATCGGTGCACCTGATGAGAAATCCTCCTCGCTCCGGGTTGTGCCATGTGCCCCGGAGAGACGGACAAGGACCGACGCATCACCGATGTCTACGGACGATTCAAGATATCCTACGAACAGACCAGGCCCCTTCACGCTGCTGATAGATCTCTTCTCTTGAGGCAGTGGGAATCCCGTCCTCCCAAAACTGGCCTCATTCGCTCCCATCAGCATCTCCCCGCCCGCGAGGAGATAGATCTCAGTCGGTGCCACCCACGTTATCCGCGCACCGATTTCATTCAAGCCCTCTTCCCCAAACATGGCTTGATGCACCAACGGACGATCAGCGAAGTCCCAGTAATGGGTATGGAGTTCATTGATTCTCCCAAAGCTGGAGAGGAACTTGCCGGCTTTGAGCTGCAATCCCGCGGGGAGTTTCTTGGTCAGCCAGTAGGCTTCTTCCAGATGAAAGTGCTCCTCTGAAAGGTGACAGACGGCGAAGAGCTCGAAGTAAGGATCTACGACGGAGTAGAAGGTGATTTCAGCATAGTTCAAGTTAAAGCTCTCGCGGGGGAGTGCGTCCTCGCGCGACACGACATATCCCGGAAGGAACAATCCGGAATTCTGCTCGTCCGAGATATTGCGATGAAGATAGGAGCAATCAAGGATGAGTGAGATGTCGGGAACGAACTTCGCCTGGCTAAAGGGGGAGCCCTGAGCTGGCGTGGGCGCCTCCTGCGACCGAGCCGGCATCACGAAAAGAGAAAGAAGAAACAGCAACAGAATGTTTCGACGCATGGCCGCTCCTTCGGGTGTGGGTTCAAGTTAATACTTCAATGTGAGAATGCACCAACTCAGGTGTCTTTTGAAGCCTGTGATGACCTCAGACCTGGAGAGAATGAGAGTATGCCGTCGAGACCCGGACCAGGAGCAATAACCCCAGGTACCGTGTAATCGTTGCTCTGTTCACGGGAGGTCTCCTCGGTTTTCTTATGTAGAAATAGTTTTCCACGTCCTTTCACAGTGAGTTCAGCCATCGTCTCTGTTTGCGTCTTGGTGACCTCACATTACGCACCTACCGCGCTGGTTTCATGTCTTTTTCAATGAAGCTTCTCTACGTTGTCGCGAAGTGTGCCCGCGAGATACATCTGCACCGCCTTCTCCACCTCGGTTTCATCCGTTACGATCATTTCAATTCCCCGCGCCCTCAGGTCCTCCCAAGCCCTTCGGCCCATTCCATGGCTGATGACCACATTGCAGTCGCTCAGCCCTTCTGCGGCAGAATCATGACTATGAGGATCACCTGTGCCATGATGATGTTCCCCGTGCTGATGGTCCTCGTGGTGTCCGCGAAAGTGCCCGGTGAAGGTGTTCTGTCGTATGGATTGATGTATGATATTGCCATTCTCGATTTCGAAAATGGCGAAGTACGGGCTACGTCCGAAGTGATCAGAAATGGTCTTCCCCTGTTCGGTGGCAACGGCAATTTTCATAAGTTCTTCCTTTCCTTGTTGATTCGTTTCATAATCTGGTCTTCCGATCGTATTACAGTTCTTGAGGCAGCTTCTCCCTCTCTCGGAGGGTCACAACAGGACCATAATCGAGAATCAGGACTCCATTCAAATGATCGATCTCATGTTGAATGACCCGCGCCATAAGACCGCTCAGGTCCCGGATGACTTCTCTTCCTGCCGTATCGATTCCGCGGACCACGATCGACTCGTTGCGGGTTACTCTTACTCCCACGTTGGGAAGGCTCAGGCAACCCTCCAAGAGGGACGCTTCACCTTGTCGGTCCAGAATCTCGGGATTGATGAGCGACAGAAGCCCTTCACCGATGTCGGCGACGATCAATCGTCGCATCACCCCTATTTGTGGCGCGGCCAGGCCGATCCCATCACGATTGTGCATGATCCTCGCCATTCCTCTCAGTAAGGCGCGTACAGATTTACAGACGTCCACGACGGGCAACGCTGTTCGCCGGAGGATGGGGTCGGGATACTCTCTCAGGGGAGGTCGCGTCTCAATCTGCTTGATCTTCCGCTCGTCATTCATGTGGCTTCCCTGGTCAAGACGATTTCTTTGCTTGAGTCTCCTTCAGAAGCAGATGATGGTATGAGCCCTCGCGCAGCATCTTCGTGCTACACGCGGGGCACTTCTCTTCCTGACAAGGAACTCCACGACGATGGGGGATTCTCTGTCCGCATTTCGGGCAGAGGCAGTGCCCGCCTGTTCCCATTTTTTTCTTTGCTCCTGTGGGATGAGTGTTCCTCCCAGAAATAAACCAACAGTGTTAGTGTGTTCCCGCCTAGCTATAAGCCTGGCGCGTATGTTCATCCGTGAGGATCGATGTCAAAGCCGCCTTCCATTCCGGGGATCTCCAGGTGCCCAGCTTCATATGGGTCTCGAAGTACCTTTGCGGGATCGGATGAGTCCCCACGACCACATCCATTCCGTACTTTGTTTTGACGAAATCCTGGAAATGGAAGAGATACGGGCAGGGAGGATATCCAACGACGAGTCCGGTGGCAAAGTGAATGACCTGGGCGCCGTTCTTTTGCATTTCGGCCGGAGCATATTCAACGTTCCCTCCGGGGCAGCCTGCACAGGTGGCGTAGCCAACAAGTTCTACGTTCTGGTCCTTGTAGGTCCGGAACGCGCCTTCGCGGTTACGCAACGCCCTCAGGCATTTTCCACCGGCACAGGTATGATAGCGGTGACAGATGATGATTCCGATTCTTACGGGATCTTCCATGGTTGTTCTCCGTGTGCGCTCTTAGAGGGCCTCTGTCTCTAATTGAAAATCATTTTCAATAAGCAGTCAAAAAAAATTACGCTATTTTTTGCAGCGCGAGCACTTCCCATAGAATTGGATCACATGCCCCAAGATTTGGAACCCGTGCTTTTTGGAAAGCTCTTTCTCCACTTTCTTCAGGAGCTCAACCTCCTCGTCGACAAAATCGTCATAGTCGACGACGCGTTTGCAGTTCGTGCAGACGAGGTGGTGGTGATGACCCGGTTTCGTCAGACTCTCGGTGAGTTCGTAGCGGCTGCGCCCGTCCCCGAAATGCAGTTTCGCCGCGACCCCCATTTCTTCCAACAGATCAAGGGTGCGGTAGATCGTCGTGAGTCCCACATTCGGGTATTCCTTGTGGACTTGCATGTAGACTTCCTCTGCCGAGACGTGCTCCTTGGTGCCGGCAAGAACATCCATGATTATTCTCCGGGGTTGAGTGATGCGCAATCGTTTCTTCCGGAAACTCGCGTGTAATTCAAGGGTTTTTGTGTGGCTCACGGGTGCCTTATTGAAAATGGATACCGTTAGCAATAACAATTGCTGTGCCATTTGACCTGAGATGCGGCAACGCGTAATTCAACCCTTAGCTCATCGACTTTCATTTGCCGAAGGTGTGAACTGTTGCTGTCTTCCTGCATTTGGGAGTGTGTCTTTCTATTCTCGGAATCAGGAACAGGAGGTTTTCTAACGTGTCCTGCATAGTCTTGCCGGAACCCCGTTGGGGCACGCACTCGCTTCTCACTCTAGCCCAATGCCATTTCGAAGACGCGATTCAAGGTTACAACTGCCGTAGGTAGCCGGCCAGCCCCCGTCCCTTGGAAGCCCTATTCACTTCTGAAGTAGAGGCGAGCCAAGATCTTTGCGCTTCCGGTTTGCGGTGTGCCTCACAAGAAACCAGCCAAGTAGGCTTCTATTTGACCTACTCCTAAAGACAGATACTTATGGTAGTAGTGCTCGAGTCGACCTTGAACATAACCGACTCTTCGTATTGGTGGACCAGCAGGGCTGCAGCAGAGGGCACGGGAAAGAACAAACCTAATTCTGATCGACATCAGTCTCAATCAGCCGGAATAGAAATCTTTTCGACAGCCTCGTGGAGCTCCATCGCGGCTAGATGGCTACAGATTTGCGTCACCGAGATGTTGCTGTGGCCAAGGAGTTTCTGGACCTCATATATGCGCACACCGCTTTGCACAAGCCAGGTCGCGAAAGTATGGCGCAGGCTGTGAAAGTGTAGCTTCGGATTGATCCCTGCCTCTCGGACGTAATCCTTGAATTTCTTTGTCACCAGATCTTCAAGAACGCGCTGTGCGTTGAACGTGAAGATATGCTCAGCTTGATTCGCCTGAGCTCTTTGCGTTAGAATAAGCCATGCGGCCTCATTCATCGGGACTGACCTTCTTTTTCCCGCCTTTGTTTTGAAGCTCTCTGTGCTATGGATGTGAATCAGACGCCTCTCAGAATCAGCGTCTTCCCATTCCAAGTTGATTACTTCACCTCGCCTCAAACCGGTTGAAACGGCGAGGACTGCGAGGTGCCTGAACCAAGACTCTCAGATGACGGGGACAAACTTCTTGAAATCCTCCTTACTGAAGTAAATAGGCATTTGGTCGGGCACGCGAAAAAGCGGTACTTTCTTGAATGGATTTTCTGTGATCAGTTTCCACCGGACGGCTGTCGAGAAAGCGGCCCTCAGAGCGTGGAGCTCGATGTTGACGCGTGCTGGTGCGACTTCTTTCGCTCGTGCGGTTCGGTAGAGATCAACTTCTTTTGGTGTAATGGAGGTAAGGAGCTTGTTCCCGACTAAATGATGAAAGCGATGCGATGCTCGTTTGTATATCTCGAGGGTCTTCTGCGGCCAGGTTACTTCAGTGTGGGCGAGGAAGTCCTTGAAAAAGGATTCGAGGGGAGTTCTTGTCTTGTACTCGCTACGGAGCTTTTCGAACTGGAAGAGCTCCTCGAGCGCGTCGGCTTTATGAGTTTGGTTGGTGCTCTTCCACCTGCGTTTTCCTTCGTCCTCGTAGCAGATGTAGTAGATCCCGTTGGACCGTCTGAACAGGCTGGGCATAGACACCTCCGATGTGACTAAGGAGGCATCGGAAGAGGGAACAAGGCAGGAGGTTTGCTGCTAGCAAAACTGCTAACAGCTTGCTAACGTTTTTTGAGGGGGTCCAGGACAGGGGGTTTCAAAAACCCTTGATTTTAGCGGGGCCGACGACACTCGAACTCGCGACCTCCTGCGTGGCAGGCGAGTCTAGGGGGTTCCGAGCTCCGCTTCAAGGCCGCTCGTGCCACGCCGGTCAGGCGAACCATCCGTGACGCGGTTCCTCGACGCGAGCGCGGCCTCTCAAGGATCACTCTCCATAATTGCATCGGGCTGAGACAAGGATCTGACGAACATGAATACCGCTCACGGAGTTTCGATCCTTCGAAGTAACATCGTGAAGCCACCCTTGCCTTGTTTCAGCCACTTGTGCACGCGGGCGATGGTGCGGGAGCTCATTCCCGTCTCGCGTGCAATGGTTGTGTAGGGAACGGCGCGCCAGAGCAACCGCGCTGCCTTCCACCGTCCGGCGAGCTCGTGGATCTCTGTCTCCGTCAAGAGATCGCGGAAGAACTTTCGGCATTCATCCACATCCTCCAGCCGAACGATGATGGAGTAGAGACCATCGATGTCTTTCTGCTTCAGAGGTTTCATACTTTACCTGGATACACTTTACCCAACGATGGCTCAAGAAGCAAGAACTTTCGCCGAGAGATTTTTCTTGTCAATCAAACTCCTTTTCTCTACATTTTTCTGAGGCATGATCAACTTTCAGGACATCGAACGCGCGTACCAGGTGGTCAAAGGCGTCGTTCATAAGACGCCGCTGCTCACGTCGCGAACCCTGGACCGCGGTGTGGGCAACGAAGTCCTCTTCAAAGCGGAGAACTTGCAGCGAATCGGCGCGTTCAAGATTCGGGGAGCGTACAACAAGATCCACTCATTGACGCTTGATGAGCGGAAACGTGGCGTTGTGGCTCATTCATCGGGCAATCACGCCCAGGGCGTTGCTCTGGCTGCGAGGCTCCTCGGAACGAAGGCGACAGTGGTGATGCCGAAAGGTTCTCCGTCGAACAAGGTCGCCGGCACGAAGGGGTACGGGGCCGAGGTTGTGTTCTGCGAGGACTCCTCCGATGATCGTGAACGGGTTGCGAGGATCCTGGAGGAGCAACACGGGTACGTCTTGGTGCCCCCTTTTGACGATGACAAAATCATCGCAGGTCAAGGGACGACGACGATCGAGATCGCGCAGGAGGTCAAGGAGCTCGACTACCTCTTTGTTCCCGTCGGTGGCGGGGGATTGATCGCGGGCAACGGTCTTGCGGCGAAACATCTGTTTCCTAACGTGAGGGTCATCGGCGTTGAGACGGAAGCGGCCAACGATTGCTATCAATCCTTCCGGAAGAAAGAGATCGTCCGCATCAGTCCGCCAGAGACGATCGCTGACGGGATGAGAACACAGGCCGTGGGCAGGAGGAATTTCGAAGTCATCCTCAAGTATGTAGACGATATCATTACCGTTTCTGACGAGCAGGTGATCGAGATGATGCGGTTCTTCCTGGAGCGGATGAAGATTGTCGTTGAGCCGACGGGAGCAGTGGCGCCCGCGGCGGTTTTCCAGAATGCTCTCAATCTCTCCGGCAAGAAGATCTGTGCGATCATTAGCGGAGGGAACGTCGATCCCGCGGTGTTGAAAAAAATCCTATGATGCCGGATCTGCTGGCGGCACGATGAATCAAAGGGATGGCGGCAGTTTCGGCTTGATGCTCTCACATTTCTTTTATACTATTCACCCCAGTCGTTCTGATTTTTGGATAAGCTTTTGAATTCGCGATCACAGATTCCACAATCTAACTTCGCTATGAAACTTGCTGTATGTATCAACCACGTGCCGGACACGGCAACAAGGGTCAACGTCGGGCCGGACGGAAAGACTATCGACAAAACGGGGGTGACCTATGTGATCAGCCCCTACGATGAGTTTGCCATCGAAGAGTGCCTCCGGCTGAAGGAAAAGCATGGCGGAGAAGTCACCGTCATCTCCCTAGGGACCGACGCGCACAGGGAAAGCCTCCGAAAAGCGCTGGCCATGGGGGTGGACAAAGCGGTGCTGCTCAAGGATGACTCGGTGCGGGATTCGTTCGCGATCGCCCACGCTCTGGCTGACTGCCTCAAAGGACTCTCGCCGGATGTCGTCTTCTTCGGAAAGCAATCCGTCGATTATGATGATTCCGCAGTGGGACTGATGGTCGCCGAAATGTTGGGCCTTCCTTCAATTTCCGTAGTGGTAAAGCTTGAAATCGCGGAGGGCAAAGCCAGAGCCGAGCGTGAGATTGAAGGAGGATGCGAGATTGCGGAGACGAAGCTTCCGGCGGTTTTCACCGCTCAGAAGGGACTGAACGAACCGCGGTATCCCTCCCTCAAAGGCATCATGGCAGCCAAGAGTAAGCCGATCGAGGAACGGCCAGCCTCTGTTGTTCAGGCGAAGGTGGAGACCGTCGCAATGCGGAAGCCGCCCGCAAAGCCAGCTGGAAAGATTGTCGGAACCGACGCGAGCGCGGTGCCCGAATTGGTCCGACTGCTACACGAGGAAGCTAAGGTGGTTTAGTGTCCTCCCGGCCCGGCCGTCTGGCGGGTGTGGGAGCGGTGGAAAATTTCGATTGCCAATTTTCTATTCGTACTGTTCATTACTATGAAAATACTCATATTTGCGGAGCAACGGGACAACAAGTTCAAGAAACCGGCGTTTGAAGCGGTCAGAACTGCGCGAACTCTCGCCGGTGAAGCCGGCGGTGAGGTTGTAGCGTTGGTGGTTGGCTCGAACGTTCAATCCGTGGCGCCGGCCTTGGGTCGATACGGAACTCAGAAGGTTCTCGTTGCCGAAGATCCCCGGCTTACTTTCTATTCCCCTACCGCTTACGCAAAAATTGTCGCCGAGGCCGCAAAATCGCAGAAAGCAACCCTGGTGGTGATTCCCGCCACGGCGATGGGTAAAGATCTGGCGCCCCGAGTTGCGGTGAAACTCGATGCGGGCCTCGCGGTCGACTGCACGGCGATCAGGATTGAGGGGAACGCCCTCATCGCAACCCGGCCTGTGTACGCGGGCAAGGCACTAATCGATGTGAAAATGAATTCGCAGGTAAACGTTCTGACGCTTCGACCGAACGTCTTCAGTTCAGGTACGAGTGACGGAACTGCGGCCCTGACAGAGAAAATTCCACTTGCACTCGGAGATCAAGACTTTGCCTCTCGCGTGAGCGAGATCAAGCAGTCGTCCGGCAGGCTCGACATCGCCGAAGCAGACATCATCGTGACAGGAGGCAGAGGCCTGAAGGGACCGGAGAATTTCGCGATGATTGAACAACTGGCAGAGGTGCTCGGTGGTGCTGTTGGAGCTTCGCGAGCCGTGGTGGATGCAGGATGGCGTCCTCACGACGAGCAAGTGGGTCAGACCGGCAAGACAGTGTCCCCGTCTCTTTATCTAGCAGTGGCTGTGTCGGGAGCCATCCAGCATCTTGCGGGAATGTCTTCTTCGAAGTATATTGTAGCCATCAACAAGGACAAGGACGCGCCGATTTTTCAAGTCGCGACGTACGGTATCGTGGGCGACGCGTTCGAGGTCGTTCCGGCGCTCACGGCAGAGATCAAGAACCTGCTCGGCAGCAGCTAACGTCGTTTGTGCTGTAAGGAGGAGAGTCCGTGGAGAGGATTCAAGTCGATATTCTAGGATTGTCCACGAGCCCGTCGAGCGGTGGCGCCTATGCGCTGATCCTGAAAGAGATCAACGGATCCCGCCGGCTGCCGATCATCATCGGAGCTTTTGAGGCGCAATCGATCGCGCTCGAGATGGAAGGAATCAAACCTCCGCGGCCTTTGACGCACGATCTGCTGAAGAATGTTATGGACACGCTGGGTGTGAGCCTAAACGACGTCTTCATCAACGAGCTTCGCGACGGGACATTCTACGCCAAGCTGAGCCTGGACTCCCAGGAGATCGATTCCCGGCCGAGCGACGCAATCGCGCTCGCCGTTCGCTATGGTGTGCCGATCTTTGTGTCGGATAAGGTCATGGACGAGGCAGCGTTCGTGCCGGAGAACGAGGAGGCTGACAAAGTTCCGCCAACGGGTTCGTCCGAACCGGAAACTGACCAGCCGAAGCCCAAGGTGTCGCGACTCGAACAGCTTCAGCAGCAGCTTCTGGAGGCAGTCACGAAGGAGGACTACGAGAAAGCGGCAAAGATCCGCGATGAGATTCAGAAGCTTCGTTCTCACACATCCTAGTTGACGTCTTGCATCTCAACGATACGCAGTGTCCCACAATCGCTCCGCCTAGCCGGGCACATCACAATTTTCCCACAACACAGGAGAGCACCACAGTGAAAACCTCCTTTCGATCAGGATTGGCGTTTATCCTCTCTTCCTGTTTATTTGCCGTTTTTTCGGTCCCACATGCCTTCGCCGCTCCTCAAGACTCAACCCGCGTGCAACAACTCCTCGCCCAGGGGGATGTGTACGCCGAGCGAACTTTCGACAACCGAAAAGCCCTTGAGAGCTACCAGGCGGCTCTCGCGCTCGATTCCACCAACTACGAGGTCCTGTGGCGAATCAGCCGCGCGTGTGTCGACATCGGGGAGCATCAGCCGGCAAAGAGTGATCCGGAGAAGAACCAGCAGCTTCAGACGTATGAAAAGGCCCTTGAGTTTGCCAACAGGGCAGTTGCAGTGAATCCGAACGGATCGATGGGCTATGCGCGGAGGGCGATCGCAAACGGCCGGATCGCGCTCTTCAAAGGGGTCTGGGAATCCCTCGATCTGGTCAAACAGACGAAGGCCGATTGCGAGAAAGCCATCACGCTCGATCCAATGAACGCCAGTGCCTACTACGTCCTCGGCCGCACGCATATGAAGGTGAGTGAAAAGCCAAGGATCATCCGCTGGCCGTTGGGGCTCAGCTGGGCAAACCTGGACGACGCGGTCAAGAATTGTGAGAAAGCGATTTCCATCAGACCAGATTTCATTATGTACCGGATTGACTGCGCCCGTGCGTACATTGAGTTAGAGGAGTACGACAAGGCCCGAGCGCACCTTGATGCGATCAAATCGCTGCCCACGCTCGACGAAGACGACGGTCAATTCCGAAAGGAAGCGGAAGAACTTCTCAACGAGATCAAGGCGAACTGAGCATCCGGTTGGGTGAGACAAAAGCCCGGATCCTGCGGACAGGATTCGGGCTTTTTGTTTTCGAAGGAGCCACCCTGCCGAGCCCTGGCATCAATCCTGAGCTTCGGGAGAATGGTGGGAGGGGGGCCCGTCGGAATCTCAAAGCAATTGCGAGTGAGAGAGCCATGACCACACTTGCGGCGAGATAGGGAAGGCTGTCATGCATCTCAAACAAGGCTCCGGAAAGAATCGGCCCGATGATCATGCAGGCGAACATCAGGGATGAAAGGATACCGATGGCCTCGCCCTTGATCAAGGGATCCGCCCTCCCGGCGACCTGGCTTGTGACGACAACCCGGAGAACCGACTGGCCGGTGGCGAAGAACGGCAGCGCAAGGATGAACAAGGACACGACGCGCAAGCTCATGAGGAGGAAGCTCACAGCGAGCATCGCGATCATCAAAACCTCCAAGCGGTCCTCGGTAAAACGAGGGAGCCAGAGACGCTTCAGAAGCACCCCTTGGTTGATCACGGCAAAGATCCCCGTGAGAGCAAAGACCAGGCCTGTCGTGAGAGCATCAAATCCAAACGCATGTTGACCGTACAACGCGAAGACCGACTGCGATGCAGCAATGGAGAGTGCAAAGAGGATCCAGCTGAGGAACAGGCCGCGCAAGTTGACCTTCAGAGTTGCACGCGCCAGAGGCGTCAGTGGGTTGAAGGAAAGCTCCGCCTGCGGATTGCGCCGCTTGTGCGTCTCAGGCAGAAAGAAATACGCCAGGATGGTGTTCGCCGTGGCGAGAATGCCCGCGAACCAGAACGGGAACGCATGCGACACTGTGCTCAGAATTCCGCCAAGAAACGGTCCGAGCATCAACCCGATCCCAAAGGTCGCACCGATGAGTCCCAGGTTCGCTGAACGCTCCTTGTCGTCTCGCGCCAAGTCGACCAGACAGCTTTGAGCCACAGTAAAGTTGCCAGCGGCCGAGCCATCGATGACCCGTCCGAGAAAAAGAAGCGGGATGCTGGACGCGCCGGCGAAGACGAACCATCCGAGCGCTGTGCTGGCGATACTTGCGATCAGAATGGGCCGTCGGCCGACCTTATCGGAAAGAGCGCCCAGCAACGGGCTGCTGAGGAACGAGCAGAAAGCATATGTGGCAAAGAGAAGCGTGATAAGGAAAGGGGAGGCACCGAAGGAACCGACATAGAACGGCAAGATCGGTATCACAATTCCAATACCGATGACATCGACAAATACCGTGAACATCACAACAAGCTTCTCTCTCTGTGCACGCATAGGAAGGTTCCTCTCGCGTCCATCTACAGGCAAATCTTGCCGAGGATGACGGGCCGCGCAGCTCCCGTTACGCTCGGAACGTTCCCGGGCTGTTCAGAGATCGTTTGGTTCGCCAGGACCGCGAAGCACATCGCCTCTTTCGCATCGGATGAGAAGCCGGTTGACTCAAGTCTTCTCACTCGAGCCGGTCGAAAATAGTCCTTCAAAGCCTCCATGATGGCGCGGTTGTGTACGCCGCCGCCGCTGACGAGCACCTCATCGGCTCTCATCTGATCGGCGATGAATCGTTTGTATTGATCGAAGACCGAGAACGCCGTCAACTCGGTCACGGTGGCAATCAAATCCTCGCTCCGCAGCCTTGCCCTATACTTCAATATTTTTGGGAGCAACATCGTCCCAAAGACCTCTCTCCCAGTCGACTTCGGCGGCCGTTGCTTGAAGTATGGGAGGGACATCAGATCAAAGAGGAGCTCCGGGACGATCGAGCCTCTGAGCGCGATGCGTCCACCGGCGTCGCATTTCTTTCCATAGAGTTTCATCATCAGTGCATCAATGATCATATTCGCAGGCCCGGTATCGAACGCCTGCACCTGTGTGACCGAGCAATTCTTTGGAAGGGCAGTGAAGTTCGCAATTCCGCCGAGATTCAAAAGGATGCGATTCCTGGTCTTCGAGCGAAACATCAGGTAGTCGAATGAGGGGACGAGCGGGGCTCCCTCGCCGCCGACGGCCATATCAGCGACTCGGAAATCACCGACCGTTGGGACGCCGGTGAGCTTGGCGATTGTCGAAGGATCACCGATTTGCAGGGTTGAGCGAACAATTTTGCCGAAGGTCCTCTTTGGCCTGGGGAGATGGTGAACCGTCTGTCCATGCGAGCCGATGAGATCGATGTCTGAGAGCTTTACGCGGGCTTTCCGGGCGATCTTCTTGACAGCATCAGAAGAGAAATGAGCGATGAGAATGTTAAGCTCACACAGGAGGTCGACGCTCCCCCTGCCGGGAACCGAAATGGCGAGCACAAGCTCACGGAGCCTTGCCGGATAAGGATAGGTATCGAAGGCAAGCTGGGTGATACGCGTCGAGGTACCGCTGCCCGAGATATGGACGAGCGCGGCGTCGATGCCGTCAGCAGACGTTCCGGACATCAGACCGACGACGAGTTTGGACTTTTTTCGTTGGAGAGCTGAAAAAACCCACATGGGTAAGTCGAAGAGCAGAGAGCAGGAAGGTAAATTATAGTACGAGACCTTGGGCGTTGAAACGTGGTGCAATTCCAGAGGTCGTTATCACATTGATTTTTGATTCGTAATTTTGCTATTTGATTTTTGCTTTTCCTCATTGTCACATGACCCGATCTCCCGATCCATCGATTCTCCTACGCGCTCACATGTCCATTGCCGGCGGCGTTCACACCGCTGTCGAGCGGGCGATGAAGATTCGCTGCACCACGATGCAGATGTTTGTGAAGAACAACACGCAATGGAAGGGCAAGCCGCTGTCAAATGACGACATTTCAACCTACAAAAAGCTCTTGTCGGAATCAAGCATCAACCCTGTGGTCGTCCACGACACCTACCTCATCAATCTGTGTGCAACGGACGAGAGGATCCTCAAGAACTCGCGGGCCGCGCTGAAAGATGAGCTCGATCGAGCCGAAGCGGTCGACGTTGAGTACCTGAACTTTCATCCCGGGTCGCATCTGGGTGCAGGAGAACAGGAGGGAATCAAGCGCGTGGCAGAATCGCTTAATATCATCCACGAACAGACAAGAGCGTACAAGGTAAAGAGCGTGGTGGAGACGACTGCAGGGCAGGGGACGGCGATCGGGCATCGGTTCGAACAGCTCCGGGCAATCATTGATTCCGTAGAAGAGAGGGATCGGATGGCGGTGTGCGTCGACACGTGTCACATCTTTGCAGCGGGGTACGACATTTCAACGGAGGAAGGGTACGAAGCGACGTTCAGAGAGTTTGATGAGATCATCGGATTGAGCCGGTTGGTCGCGTTTCATGTGAACGATTCGAAGCGGCAGCTTGGCTCTCGCGTCGATCGGCACGAGCATATCGGTAAAGGGAAGATCGGCAAGGCTGGATTTCGTTTGCTGATGAACGATGAGCGGTTCAGGAATATCCCGAAGATCCTGGAGACCCCGAAAGGTCCAGAGATGAAGGAGGATGTGAGAAATATCCGGGTGTTGAAAAGCTTGGTGAGAAAGGAAGAAGCGGGGAAAGAGTCAGGAGGCAGGATCCAGAAGTCGGGAGGTGAACGGAACGTATCGACGTGGGAACTGGGCGAGCAGAAACCAGAAGATTGAAATGACTGAGGCGCGCGCGGGCGCGGTCCTCTCACTTCAACTCTTACTACTTTCCTACTCAGTCCCCGACCCCCACCTCACACTCGCAGATGATCTTGCCGCAGCAGGGGCAAAACTCGAGGTTGTCTTTTTCTCGCAGGCACTTGCAGCAGTATTCGTCCTCCGGCTCGATCTCCTCGCCACAAATCGCACAGTGGTTGATGACGAGCGTGTCCATCCGTTGATCCCTCCCTTGTGAAAAAGGTATGGGAGCGATGTGAAACATGCAAGAAATCTCACGTTCGTTCGGACAAGCCTTTCCAAATCTCAAGAAGCAAAGACTTCATCCAACGAGCCTGAAACCCATCCGCAGGCTCGCAACCTCACTATCGTTACCCAGTGCTGATAGTTCGTCCCTCCTTGTCGGTAATGGCAATTGCTTGACATCGGCACGCGGCAGTCGTACATTTGTGCAGGTGGGTCTATGGCAGAACTGACAACCCTCAAGGGGCTTCTTTCGCAACATACGAAGGAGGGAGAACTCTACGAGAAGATGCCCGACAATTGGGTCCGCTGCTTCTCGTGCGGGCATCGGTGTAGGATTCCGCCCGGACGGGACGGCATCTGTCGTGTGCGATTCAATCGTGATGGGAAGCTCTACGTGCCGTGGGGCTACGCGGCCGGCGTTGCGCTCGATCCGATCGAGAAGAAGCCGTTCTACCACGCATATCCGGGCGCGAAAGCACTCAGCTTTGGCATGCTTGGCTGCGACTATCGTTGTGGGTACTGCCAAAACTGGATCACCTCGCAGGCATTGCGCGATCCTGTTGCAATCTCCGGCATTGACTATCTGACGCCCGAAGAGTTTGTCGATGCTGCGTTGCGATCGAAAGCGAAGGTCGTGACGAGCACCTATAACGAGCCACTGATCACGAGCGAGTGGGCGGTGGAGATCTTCAAGCTGGCGAAGCAGGTCGGCTTTGTGACCTCCTACGTCTCGAACGGGAATGGTACGCCGCAGGTGTTGGAGTATCTCCGACCATGGGTTGATCTCTACAAGGTCGATCTGAAAGGGTTCCGGCAGAAGGCGTACGCGCAGCTCGGCGGGATACTCCAGAACGTGCTCGATACGATCAAGACACTCCACGACAAGAGCTTCTGGGTCGAGGTTGTCACGCTCGTTGTGCCTGGCTTCAATGACTCCGATGAAGAGCTCACCGATATCGCGAAATTTCTGGTCTCCGTCTCGCCCGACATTCCCTGGCATGTCACAGCCTTCCACCGAGACTACCGGATGACGGATCCAGACGATACGCCGCCGAGCACTCTGCTGAGGGCCCGGGATATCGGACTCGAGACAGGACTGCATTATGTCTACGCAGGCAACCGGCCCGGTGAGGTTGGTGACACGGAGAACACGTTCTGTCCTTCGTGCGGGATAGCGCTGGTTGAGCGTTGGGGCTTCCGTGTGCTGAGCAACAAGATCAAGGAAGGCAAGTGCTTCAAGTGCGGGACGCCAATCGCCGGGCGCTGGTGAGCTTCGAGATCCCAGGCACAGCATATATACTCTGACATGGTTTTCCTGCTGTTCCCATTGCACCTTTCATAGTTCTTGCACGTCTGTTCAGACAGCAACTTGCACGCAGGCGGTCGTGTCGCGTCGTCAACAGAGCTTTGAGCGTGAGGCCGTTCAAGTCGATGCTCGAGTCTTGCAGCATCGATGTCATATGATAAGCTTCCTTTTCTTCAGTAATTCATTCCAGAGCACTAGGGAGGCTCCCATGAGATCATGGAAATCCATTCTGTCACGCAGTGTCGTGATTGTTCTGCTGTCGCAGATCCTTTTCGCGGTCGGCGCCATCGGGCAAGGAAGCGGCGTTGGCATGTACCGCGCTGTTCACATGGGTGGGAATTGGGGGAAGAATCCATTTGGCATTCCGCAACAACCCCAAGACTACTACGACTTCCTGCGCGACCTCGGAGTCAATTGGGCCGCGATCTCAATCGCCCTCCACCTCCAGAACAGCATGGATAGCACTATTGAGCGGGCTTACGACGACCCGGGCGTGCCCGGGTTCATTCCGACATTTCGTGACGAACCGTTGATCGATGCCATCCGGGGCTTCCGGCGGAACAACATCAATGTTTGCCTCACACTTGCTTTTGAAACGACAGAGGCAGCCCAGTCTCTATACCCATTCAACCGGACGGACCTTGGTGATCCCTTCGCCCCTGACCGTGACTCAAGAATCCAGCGGCAGTACTGGCCTTGGGATCCACCGCATCCTAACCATCAGTCCTTCATCAATGCGTTCTGGAGGACGTACACCGAACAAGCGGTGTACTTTGCGCGGATTGCACAGACCGAAGGAGTCAAGATGTTCGCCCTCGGCACGGAGACCGATCGCCTGTTTCGAACCCGGTCTGGCGGTCCATTCCCCAACCATTTCAAGGACCAGATCAAAGCGATGGTCGATTCTGTGCGCACAGTGTTTTCTGGGCTCGTGTCGTACGATCTCCACTGGGGAGCTTTGGCAGACACGCTGACCTTTGGCCCGGGCTCCGATCACCTCTGGGAAGACGCAGGCCTTGATGTCGTGGGTGTCAGCGCCTATTTTCAGCTTGCGCAGCAGACACCGACATCGGTGATGTCGGTTGCGCAGCTGGAGACGAGCTGGGAAGATGCGTTCACAAGGTGCATCATCCCTCTCAAGAACAGGAACCCGAACAGACCGATGCTCTTTCTGGAATTCGGCTATGTGGATGTCGTTGGATCTCCCTTTTCCGCGGATCTCGAGAACTTCAGCACGAGGATCTTCAAAGATGACAATCAGAACGGGAAGGACGACGGAGAGGAAACACAGGCAAACATTCATGAGGCATTTTTCAAAGTAAACGAGCAGCACAATCGTATCGTGCAGGGTGTCTTCCTCTGGGGCAACGATATTTCCACCAACGCGGACTGGCAAAGCTCTTTCGGGAATATGCGCACGCACTCGATTCGAAACAAGCTTGCGGCCCAGGTGGTGAAGACATACTATGCGCAGTACGCGCCGGCTCTGCAAACTGCGCCACTTCTTCATTCGCCTTCTCCGGGTGCACTGGATGTTCCCACCAGTGCAATACTCAAGTGGGGATCGGTGGCAGACGCAGCAACCTATCAGGTACAAGTGGCGGGCTCAAGTGACTTCTCCGTTGTTGCGTTTGATTCAGTGGGGATCGTGGATACAACTGTAATTGCTCGCGGCCTGGAAAGCCAACAGACGTACCACTGGCGAGTGAGGGGACAGAATCTTGCCGGCTACGGTCCCTACTCGATGTCTTCCTCTTTCGTAACCATGGCCGCCGCCCCAGCCGCTCCAGTGCTCATTTCGCCGCCCCACGGGTCAACGGGCGTCTCGACTCAGCCGACACTAAGCTGGTCTCCATCGACGAATGCAACGACGTACCGCCTCCAGGTCTCAACCCAATCGAGCTTTTCTCCGCTGGTTCTTGACGACTCGACCTTAACGACAACCTCGCGAGAAGTCGGTCCACTCGGGAAGACCACGATGCACTACTGGCGCGTCAGCGCGAAGAATGCCGGTGGGTCGAGTTCATGGTCCACGGTTTTTTCCTTCACCACGCAAGCTACGAGCGCATTGGAAGAAGGGGCCATCGTCATCACGGAGTACCGATTGTTACCGAACTACCCTAACCCTTTTAATCCCACCACGATCATCAGCTATCAGATTCCTCAAGCCAGCAACGTTCGGTTAAAGATCTACAATGCCTTGGGAGTTGAACTAGCGACATTGATCAATCAAGAGCAGCCGCCGGGTTTCTACAAGCTGGAATTCGTTGGCGCGGACTTACCGAGCGGGACTTACTTTGCCAGGGTGCGAGCCGGCTCCTTCTTTGCGACTCAAAAGCTCGTCCTCCTGAGATAGAGGCTGAACACCTATGAAAGCGATGGTTCTCCGCGCGATCTGCCCCGTTACGGAAAACAGCAAGCCTCTTGAGGCAACAGAGTTGCGCGACCCCGTTCCACAGGCAAACGAGATTCTCGTCAAGGTCCTGACGTGCGGTGTTTGTCACACCGAGTTGGATGAGATCGAAGGCCGCACTCCTCCCCCTCGATTTCCGATCGTCCTCGGTCACCAGGTCGTCGGCACAGTTGCATCGGCTGGTGCCGGAGCGAAGAGGTTTCGACGCGGAGATCGCGTCGGCGTCGCGTGGATCTTCTCCGCGTGTGGAGCGTGCAAATTCTGCCGCAGAGGTGAGGAAAATCTCTGCGCCAATTTCCAGGCGACCGGGAGGGACGCGAACGGCGGGTACGCAGAGCTCATGAGTGTGCGCGAAGATTTTGCTTATCGTATCCCCGAAGCTTTCTCCGACGCGGAAGCGGCTCCCCTTTTGTGTGCAGGCGCCATCGGCTATCGATCCCTGCGGCTGACAGGGCTGAAGGACGGAGCGAATCTCGGGCTCACCGGCTTCGGCGCGTCGGCGCACCTTGTCCTCAAAATGACTCGGCATCGTTTTCCCGGCTCGAAGATCTTCGTCTTCGCCCGAAGCGAGCAGGAGCGAGCATTTGCCCGGGAGCTTGGGGCGGTTTGGGCTGGCGATACTGCAGAACCGTCAGCGGAAAGACTCGATGCCATCATCGATACAACTCCTGTCTGGACGCCGGTGGTTGAAGCTTTGATGAATCTGGAGCCCGGCGGGAGACTCGTCATCAACGCAATTCGGAAGGAGGAAGTCGATAAGGACACCTTGCAGCGTCTCGATTACCCGGCCCACCTCTGGCTGGAGAAAGAGATCAAGAGCGTTGCCAATGTCACTCGGAGAGATGTGAGCGAGTTCCTCCAACTTGCCGCCGAGATGCGCATCAAACCCGACGTTCAAGAATACAGGCTCGAGGAAGCAAACAAAGCACTGGCCGAGCTGAAGGCCGGACGAATCCGGGGAGCGAAGGTGCTGAGGATTGTGTAAGCGGTCCTACGTGTGCTGAGCACTGGTACGGGATGTTGTTGCCCTTACGACCAGGCCGTCTCTCTTGGCTTGAGGAACGGCTTCTTTTCTTCAAACAGGCCGCCCGCTTCGCAGCTCAAAGAGAAGAACTCAATCCGGCGTTCGTGGTGATTCTTTCAAGAGAAAAGAGTATTTTTGCTCGACAGTTGAAGCTCCGGCAATAAGAACAACCCTTCTTCCCTCCTAGAACCATCGACGCGAGGCGCGCTATGTGGAACATTAGTGGAACGGTTGCGGAGATCGTGCTCCGCACAGCTATCATCTACGGGATCGTCTTGCTTGGCATTCGGCTGACCGGCAAGAGGGAGGTCGGGCAGATGACGCCGTTCGACCTGGTGCTGTTGCTCCTGATTGCCAACGCGGTTCAAAACGCCATGACCGGGCCGGATACCTCGCTGACGGGTGGAGTCGCAGCTGCGGCGACGCTTCTTGCGATGAACGCTGGTGTCACTTGGCTTGTTTGGCGGAACAGGCGCGCCCGGAAGGTCATCGAGGGATCGCCCAGGCTCCTCATTCATCACGGCATGGTGCTGAAGGAGAATCTGGCAAAGGAGAGAGTAACAGTCGACGCGCTCTATCAAGCATTGCGGGAACACGGCATCGTGAACGTCGCGGACGTCAGTCTCGCGGTGCTTGAGATCGATGGATCGATCAGCGTCCTGAAGAACGATGAGATGCCGACGGTTGTTCGTCCGCACCATCATGTTAGATTTCTATCGAAGAAGACCCCTTGATCACATTTCAGCTCCCGGGAAGGGAGGCAATGATGAAACAAGCGCTCTTTATGAGTGCGCTCCTTGCGTGTTGCATGCTGGTGCACTCTTGCACTATGGCGAGTCGCCAAACCCCAATGTCGACGGGAACTGTGGTCTTTCTTTCCATGGAGGGAGGCTTCTACGGTATCAAGGGGGACAATGGGAAGAACTACGATCCCGTCAGTCTTCCGGGCGAATTTCGAAAGGATGGTCTGCGGGTACGGTACGAAGCGAGGGAACTGCGGGATCGAGCCAGCGTTCACATGTGGGGGACCATCGTCGAAATTGTTCATATAGAAGAACTGTGAGGAGGACCCAATGAAATCGAGACACATTAGACTCTCCGTTCTCTTGCCGGCAAGCCCGGGGAAGGTCTTCACAGCTCTCACGGATAGCAGGACGATTTCGAAGTGGAGCGGTCAGAAAGGAAGGGTTGAAGCGAAGGTCGGCGGCAAAGTTGAAATGTTCGATGGCTGGGTCAAAGGGAAAGTGACGGAGTTCAAACCCGGCAGGTCGCTGGCGTACACGTGGCTTCCGGGTGACTGGCCCGAGGACAGTCCGGAATCCGTTGTGCGGTACACCTTCGGCGCGGCGAAGGCTGGGACAAACGTGACTCTCGTGCACTCGAATTTTCCAAACGAGGCTCAGAAGAAAAGCCACAAGAACGGTTGGCTCGAATTTGTTTTTGCACCGCTCAAAGACTATCTCTCAACACACCATTAGCTCTCCCCCACCAAACCGGCCATGAAACAGTCAGCTCTTCTCTGGATCCTTGCCATTCTTCTCACGGTTCTCACCGCCTACTACCAGCGGGTGACCGGTCCCACGTATCCGCTTTCGGGCAAGGTCATGCTCAACGGGCGAACGATTTCGTACAAGCTTGATCGGAGTCACCCCGGTCCTGCGAATGCTCCTGTGACCGTGAAGACCAACGATGCTGAGGTACAGGGAGTGGTCTACTGGAAGCGCTACAAGACCGACGACGATTGGACGCGCGTGCCGATGAGGTTTGAGGATGGCTCTCTCGTCGCGGAGCTGCCGCATCAGCCGTCGGCAGGGAAGCTGGTCTATAGAATCGAGCTTCAGCAGGCTGGTCAACGCGTCGGCATACCGGCAGGCGATCCGATCGTCATCCGGTTCAGGGGGGACACGCCCATGGCTGTTTTCATCCCGCACCTCCTCGCAATGTTCGGAGCGATGCTCCTCTCGACGAGGACCGGGCTCGAATACTTCCGCAACGAGCCGAAGCTCAAGCGGCTCACGTACTGGACGCTCGGCTTCTTGTTCGTCGGCGGGTTCATCCTGGGGCCGACGATGCAGTACTACGCGTTCAACGCCTGGTGGACCGGCTGGCCGGTCGGGACCGACCTCACGGACAACAAAACCGCCGCTGCATTCATCGCGTGGGTCATTGCGGCAATTGCGCTCTACAAAGCCAAGAACCCGAAGCGCTGGGCCCTCGGCGCCGCGATCGTTTTGCTTGTGGTCTACCTCATTCCCCATAGCGTTCTAGGATCAGAACTCGATTACAGGGAGCTCGAAAAACAACCGTTGAAGGTCGAACCGACACAATAGAAAGGATGCTTGTATGAAGCATCGATCCACTCGCGCTGTTGCCATTGTTATCGCAGGCGTGTTCAGTCTTGCTCTTACAGCGGTTTCCCAGGAAAAGAACCCAAATCCCATGAGCCCCGGCGTTGTTGCCGATGGCGAGAGGATCATTGGCTTGAACTTCAGCGAGGCGAAGCGTGACTCGATGCTGGGCAATCTTTTCGATCACTTGAAGGATTACGAGAAGATCAGGAGCGTCGCGCTCGCCAACAGCGTGCCGCCGGCAGTCCTGTTCAATCCCATTCCGGCCGGGTTCAGGTTTGAGAAGTCGAAGAGGGCGTTCAAGATGAGTCTGCCCGGGAAGGTGGTCCTGCCCAAGAACATTGAAGATCTTGCCTTCTACTCTGTCGGACAGCTTGCCGAGTTGATTCGCAACCGGAAAGTGACTTCGGAGCAATTGACGAGGATGTACCTCGAGCGATTGAAGAAGTACGGTCCCAAGCTGCACTGTGTTATCACGTTGACGGAGGATCTTGCACTTCAGGAGGCAAAGCGAGCAGACGCTGAGATAGCCAAGGGGAAATGTTGAGGACCGCTCCACGGTATTCCCTACGGAGCGAAGGATCTCCTTGCGGTGAAGGGGTACAAGACGACATGGGGGGCGATGCCCTACAAAGACCAGACAGTCGATGAAGATGCGACCGTCATCAGGTGGCTTGAAGAAGCAGGAGCGGTGCTCGTGGCAAAACTTTCGATGGGAGCGCTCGCCAAGGGGGATGTCTGGTATGGCGGAAAGACGCGCAATCCCTGGAATTGCGAACAGGGGTCCAGCGGCTCTTCAGCAGGTTGGGTTGCCGCAACGGCAGCCGGATTGGTTGGGTTCGCGATCGGCACGGAGACGTACGGCTCGATCGTGTCACCGTCGACGCGATGCGGGGTGACTGGCCTGCGACCGACGTACGGGCCCGTCAGCCGGACAGGCGCGATGGCGCTGAGCTGGTCGATGGACAAAATCGGGCCCATCTGCCGGGCGGTAGAGGACTGTGCGCTGGTGTTCAATGCGATCTATGGCCCCGACGGGAAGGATCAAACGCTGTACGATGCGCTGTTCAACTACGATCCGAAGGTCAACCTGAGCAAGCTGCGCTTCGGCTATTTGAAGATGGCGTTTGACAGCACGAAGGTGAACAAGGCGAACCACGATTCCGTGCTCGTGGTCCTGACAACGCTGGGCGCCAAGCTCATTCCCATCGAGCTGCCGACGTATCCGACCGCAAGTCTCGGGATCATCCTGGAGCGCAGTCGAAGCGTGCGCCTGGCTTGTGCAACCCTCACTGTTCCTGCTGATAAAGCCCAGCCGAGTGCATAGTTCGACTTCCAGCCCGACATGCGGTCTGGCGGGCGCTCACTATGACTCAGATTGTTTGACCCGCATGCTGACTGCTGCTTGATTACCACTCCGGTTTCGGCCTCCCCCTCCAGATCCAGAGGACAAAGTCCATCGTTGGCGGTTTCCCTCCCAGCTCCCGCAGCCTCGTCGCAGTTTGACCTCGATGGTGCTGACTGTGCATGGCCACCTGCACAAGCGCCTGACTGACAGTCACAATGAACGAAGGATCCTTGAACCAGGGGATGAGGAGCTTCTCCTCCAGCCGCGACTCGGGAAGTCCGCTGAGAAAACGCACCCATTCACGATGCGTCTCGATCGCGTGCTCCTTGACTTCCTTCAGCGGGACGGAGTCGCCGTATCGCTTCGTGAGGCTCCGCAGGTCAAATTGCTCTCCCCGGGTGAGGAACAGGTATGCGTACTGGGTCGAGTGGAAATGCCGGATGCGCTTGCCGATGTGTTCGTCATCGAGCACGCCCGGCTGAGCTTCAATGGCTTTCCACAGCTCGGCATCCGCCCATTCCTGGTGACCGAAGAGATCTCGTATGAAGTCTATCATTGGCTTCCTCTCGCGATTCGATGGGGGGAAAGTCCTTCAGGGACAATGATACTACAGCGGGCGGCAAGAAGCTAGCGTTCTTCCCAGAGAATAGTCTTGTGTTCTTTTGAGAGAGGAGAGGGGGCAAAATCCCTTCCCCTCTTAGGGGAAGTTAGGATGGGGTCTTCTAAATCAAATTCGGTAGTATCTTAGATTGTGTGTAAAAAGAAAATCGGGTGATCTTCCGGTATATTAGGTTTGCGAACACTAATAACGGAGGAACCACCCGATGATACAGCGACAGCAACATAGCAACAATCATGACCAAAAGAAAGCCCCCAAAGGGGCAGGGGTTGCATCCCAAAAAGTGGGGTAGCTAAGGGGTGTCCCACCGACGATCATAGGTTTGATTCAACGCAAGGGTTCTCAGGGCGAGAAGATTGTTGCCTCCTTCTCTACTCCAGGTCATT
>Ga0315277_10001153_pt1 | contig 39112 bp, 22 predicted proteins | sample YL17G05_15_MG_FD_203695 | JGI IMG/M metagenome (GOLD analysis project Ga0315277, IMG submission 203695) | Sediment microbial communities from Yellowstone Lake, YNP, Wyoming, USA - YL17G05_15 | ecosystem: Environmental > Aquatic > Freshwater > Lake > Sediment | place: USA: Wyoming | collected...
GACAAGTTCGTGCACAAGGTCCTGCGGGACATGCTGCTGGTGGGCGGGTTCGAGGACTGCGAGCTGGTGGTGCACGACCTCGCCGAGCGGCCGTTGACGGTGGTCGCCGACCTGCTGGAGCGAATCGCCCGCCAGAAGCACACCAACATCACCGTACTCCGCACCCTGGATCGCGAGGAGGCCCTGCGGGGGGCGGACGCGGTGGTCCTCTCTATCACCACCGGCGGGCGGGAGGCGGACTGCCGTTCCTGGGAGGTGTGCGCGAAGTACGGGATTCCGGTGGGTGTCGGTGACACGCTGGGCCCGCCGGCCTTGGCGCGCAACCTGCGCGAGATTCCGGTGGTGGTGGGGATCGCACGGGATATGGAGCGGCTTTGCCCGGAGGCGGTGCTGCTGAACTTCACCAACCCCATGTCGTGCATCACCGGCGCCATGGCAAGACATACGTCGCTGCCGGCAGTGTGGGGGCTGTGCCATTCGGCGGATGAGCTGTTCAGCTACTTCGCCCGCGTGTTCGGGGTGAGGAAGTCCGAGGTGGAGATGGAGCAGGGCGGGGTGAACCACCAGTCCTTCGTCACCCGCCTGTGGATCAAGGGCGAGGAGCGCACCAAGGAGATCCTGCAAGCCACCCAGGAGTCGGAGGCGAAGCTGGAGGACAACCTCCTGGAGACACACCGGGAGGAAGTCCGCTTCCAGCAAGATATCTTCCGCTTGCTAGGTGTATGGCCCTCCACCGGCGAGACCCATCTTGCCGAGTTCTACGAGTACTTCTTCACCCCGCGCCGTGCTGACCAGCTCGGCCTGCGCAGCCACACCCGCCGGATCATCCCTGGGCGCCAGCCCTTCGGGCCCACCGAGCCGCCGAAGATCATCATGGACTGGACCTACGACGCGGAGCCGGTGGGCGACCTGCACCTGATGACCACCGAGCACGCCCACGAGCTGCTGTGGTCGTATTTCACCGGCGAGCCGTACACGCGCGGCCTGAACCTGCTCAATACCGGCGAATGGCTGAAGGGAATCGCCAAGGATGCCTGTGTCGAGGTGATCGTCACCGTGTCCGGCGCCAAGGTGACCGGCAAGCAGGTTCAGCTTCCCCCGGCCGCCCACTCCCTGGTGCAGCGGTGGACCACCATCCACGACCTCAGCATCAGGGCGGCGATGGAGTGCGACCGGGAGGCGGCGCGCCAGGCGCTATTCCTGGACCCACACGTCACGGACATGTACGACATCGAGCCGATGCTGGAGGATATGTTGAAGACGACGGAGCCTTGGTTGCCGAGGAAGTGGTTCGAGTGACACACAGGCTGGGAGCCCCTGGCCGGGCAGGAGGCAAGCCCCCTTCGCCAAGGCTTCGGGGCCGGGCGCTCCTGCCCAACAGAGGAGTGAAGTGATGGCGAAGGCTGCTGTTGACTGCAGGAAGCGGAGCACCTGGCGGAAGGGCTTCTCCGCCGATCAAACCATCCAGCGGGTGAGGCCGCGGGAGAGCAAGGAGTACGTCCTCAATCCTCACAAGGGCACGACCACTTTCCAGCGGTTCAACGGCGACCCGCTGTATGACGGCAACCGCTGGAACGACCGGGTGGCGCCGGTGAAGTTCAAGCCGTACCGCGGGGGAAGCCTGAAGAACGGCCTGTACCCTGACACCACCATCTCCTATTGCCGCTGGATCTGGTCGGTGATGGAACCGGAGAAGGGCAAGTACCGGTGGGACATCATCAAGGGCGCGCTGAAGGCGGCGGAGGAGCGCGGGCAGACGCTGCAGGTGAGGATGCAGCCATATGCGACCGACGACCTGCCCCAGTGGTTCTGGGACCTAGGCGGGGTAAGGCAGCGGAAGCCGACGAGCTACGGCTTCCGGGAGCCGGACGCCAACCATCCGCTTTACATCAAGCACTGGACGGAGTTCATCCGGGCGTTCGCGCGGGAGTTCGACGGGCACCCGAATCTGGAGAGCTTCGACATGGCCTACGCCGGGCCGTGGGGAGAGGCCGGCGGGAACTCGATGCCGGCGACGGCGGCGAAGATTGTGGACGTGTACCTGCGCAGCTTCAAGAAGACGCAGTTGGTTTCCATGCTAGGCACGCACGGGTGCCGGTATGCCGCCAGCACAGGGAAAGCGATTGGCTGGCGGGCGGACTGCCTCGGCGACATGCGCACCGACGGCCGCGGCGTGGTGCCGGAGGGCTTGAACTGGAACCATATGTACGACGCCTATCCCATGGAGGTGGTGCGCAATGGCGTGCTCGATGCCTGGCAGCGCGCACCGGTGACCTTCGAGACCTGCTGGACGGTTGGTTACTGGTGGGAGAAGGGATGGGATGCCGACTGGATCATCGGGCAGGCCCTGCGCTATCGCGTGTCCGTGTTCATGCCGAAGTCGTGCTATGTCCCCGAGGAGTGGGCGGACAAGATCGCCGACTTCAACAACCGCATGGGCTACCGGTTCGTGCTCAGGCAGCTCTTGCTTCCTATGGAAGCGAAGCCCGGGCAGAAGATCAGGATTCAGGTCTCCCTGGAGAACGTCGGCGTCGCGCCCATCTACCGCCCCTACCGCTTCGCCTTTCGCTTCCGGCAGAACGGGCGGGAAGAGGTCATCCAGTCCAAGCAGGACATCCGCACCTGGATGCCCGGCCACGTCTGGTTCGAGGAGGCGGTCACCTTCCCCAAGTGGCTGAAGCGCAGGGGCTCTACCAAGCTCGACATCGGCATCGTCAACCCGGACACCAACCAACCCAAGGTCCGCTTCGCCATCGAAGACCTTCGCGCCGACGGCTGGCATCCGATGACGATGGTGGATGTGCTCTGATCCTGCGGCAGACGCCGCCTACAGGACCACCCGCGCCATCACCGGGCCGACTGGCCGGCAGGGCCGGCGGCGCTGGCGCTGCTGCCGGGCGGTGCAGCAGCTTCCTCCGACAGCAGCCGGAGGACTCCCTCCTTCAGCTCCGCAAGCCCTTGCGCGCTGGCCTGGCCGAACTGCAGGGCGGCGGCTTCGTCCGCGAACGCCTGCCTGAACTGCGCGCCCAGCGGGACTCTCTGGGACACCAGCGCGCCGATCTGCTCCCGCGAGTAGCCTTTCTTGTCGGCCAGCAAGCGAAGCAGCTCCACATCCTGTGCGCCGCGGCGCAGCGCGAACACCCGGAGGCTGGCGACCGGGCTGGGGCAGCCGGCACGGTCGCCGGGCACGATCAGCGCGGTCTGCTCCGCCTTGACCAGGGAGTCCGCGTCCCCGATGGAGTTCCAGGGCAGGACCCCGTTCAGGCCGAGCGCGTAGGCCTTCAGGCACCACACCGCAGACTGGACGTTGGAGGTGTCCACCGGGTTGCAGGCCCCGTAAACGTGAGGATCGGGAATGCGGCGGTTGTACCTGCGGGCGAACTCGGGCAGATCGAAGATGCTGCCTCCGTAGTAGATAGTGTCCATCAAGCCGTCGAGCTGATCGTACTGCCACCACGGGCGTGACACGTCGCCGCGGAAGACGAAGCGCACCGCTCCTGAGTACTGGACCGCGGACTTGTAGAGCCGGGCGAAGAAGCGCATCACCTGCCAGTCATCCCGGCAGACGGGTTCGTCCAGCGTCCAGTAGGTCGCGCCCCAGTACTGGTACTTGTTGTTGAGGTACATCTGGAAGTCGGTCTCCGTCCACCCCCTCTCGGCGAAGTGCGCGGCGAAGTCGCGGGCGACGTTCCGGAAGCCTTCCTTGTATGCGTCGGGGAGCGCTTGCTCTATGGGCGGCGCTTCAAGTTGATGTCTCACAATCACGCCCTCGTTGCGTGGGGGCTCCCGGAAGGCATAGTAGTCGAGCAGAGGCAGCGGCCAGTTCTCGTGCAGCGGCAGGTAGAACTCGCGCACCGGGACGCGGCCGCGCGGATTACCCTCGAACGCAGAGCCGTCGAACAGAGGCCCGAACAAGCGGTCGAACTGAGTCCAGTCCGAGACGTGTACAGAGGCGCCCGAGCCGGTCAGCTTCGGCACGTATTCCGGGATGACCCGGCCGCTGTGCGAGTAGTGGACTGTGTTGATAACGCAGCGGTGGTAGTGTGCCAGGCGATGCGCGGCGTAGAAGTACGGTGTCCCCGCGGTTCCCTCAGGAGGCCCGTAGCAGTTCAGCTCGGGGCTGAAGTGGATCTCGTTGGGGATGGTGACGGGGTAGACGACAAGTTCGAGATCCACTGCCACGGGGTCGGCCTGGCCTTCGCTCACCGAGAGACGGCCGCGGTATGTGCCAGGAGCGGCCTCGCCGGGAACGGCGATGTCCACGTATACAGACTGGACGGTCTGGCCCGGGACGGCGTTGTCAGCCGCTGGCACGTCAAACGAACCGGCCAGCGGGATGGCGTACTCCTCCTGCCAGGCATTGTCGGCCTCGACGTACCAGGTGCGGAAGAGGCGGAAATGCTCCCTTCCGATCACGCCGGAAGGGCCGCGCAGATCGCTCACCTCGACCCGCACATGCTGGAGCGGACCGGCGAGGGCTTCCACGGCGAGTTGGAAGGCGGCGATCTCGCCCCTCGCCGCGGGGAGCCGCACCAGAGACCGCGCTCCCTCCCATACGGCATTGGCGGCGCGCAGATCGGCAACAGACTCGAACATCGCCTCCCCGGTGACCGGGCTCACCTTCATCACCTCGGGGTAGGCCCATACCCTCATCCGCGCCGTTGACGGCGGCGCTCCTGCCTGCGGTGAGAAAGGCGAGGCCGGCAGCGGCCCCGGGGAGGCGTGTGCCGGTGACGACCGGCCCTTCGCCGTTGCCGCGGGCGATACCAGGCCCAGCTCGTCCACGGCGCGCACCTCCACCTGCAGCGCGCTGTCCCCCGGCAGGTCCTCGATCACGAACTGCTGCCACTGCCCGCCAGCGGCGGCCAGTGGAACCTGCCATCGCTCCAGTTCCGCGCCGTTGACGGTCACCCGGTATCCGAGAGCTCCATCGGGCACGAACAGGCCTACGCGACACGCGCCATCCCTCAGGATGGAGTAGTCGGGCGCCGGCTCCACCGTCAGCCCGCTCGGCGCCGAAGGCGCCGGACGATCACAGCCCTCGCTGGTGACAACTAGGTAGGGCGCGTAGGCGCCGGACTCACGCGAGTGCACGTAGTTGTTCGCGGCCAGCCAGCCGGCGGTGCCCGATTCCTCGGCGACCAGGAGCCCATGGCTCAGCCCCGCCACCATCGCGCTCACCAGCTTCGGGTCCACCGGCACCTTCCACCATCCGTCCCCCTGGTACTCTCTCTCCGTGTGCCAGTGGAGGGAGTTGCCGTTGCCCATGATCACCGCCCAGAGCGCGGAGCCGGGATAGGCCCAGTCGCGCCGGCCGTAGCTGGCCTGGTTGTAGGTGGCGCCGTGACCAACCGGGTCCGGCTGATAGGTGGCCGCCTGGTCGCCCTCCACCCAGGGACTGCTGACTGTCGAGATGCCGATCTTGCGCAGGCAGTCCGGGCGGTCCGCCGGAACGCCCAGGCGCTTCTTCTCCTCCGCAGTCGTCTCCGCCACATTGTGCATCCACAGCTCCGCGGCGAGCACGCGTCTTCCCCGTAGGCCCGAGACATCGAAGTCCAGCAGCGCCACTTCGTCGTGGACCTTCAGCTTGAGTCGGTCCGTCTTGCCCATGCTCGTATCGGCCTCCTCCCCGCTCGAAGAGACCCAGATATCGCGGGTGGCCGTCAGCTTCGTGTGCGAAGCATCCCCCGGGCTGGAGCAGAAGCCGGGAAGTTGGGCCAAGAGCATCAGGCCAATGCCCAAGGCTGCTCTCGCCAGTGAGTCTCCGCCTCTCGCCACGAAGGGGGATACCATTGCTTGTGTCCTCCGAGTTCAGACTGCTCGTTCATCGCGCACCATACCCGTTCGGTGATTCGACGGCCAGCCGCCGGTATCCCTGCCGGACGCCCGCGCGCTGCCGCGCGGCCAGGGCAGCAAGGCCCGACCGGAGACGCCGCCTACAGGACCTCCCCCACATCTCCTCGAATCCACAGCAGCGCTACCATGAGTGAGTCGAGGCGGAATCTGCGTCGCGAGATAAAGCTGCTGCTGGTGATGGTGGCAGCGCTGGGAGTGACGAGCGGGATCTTCGAGACCACGCTCAACAACTTCCTCAACGACACCTTCAACATCACCGCCGAGCAGCGGGGGGCGCTGGAGTTTCCGCGCGAGCTGCCCGGCTTTCTCGTCGCCGTGCTTGGCGGGATGCTGTTCTTTCTCTCCGAGATCAGGCTGGGCACTGCTGCCGCCTGCTGCCTGGCCTGCGGCCTGGCCGGGCTGGCCTTCCTGGGGGACCGGAGCTACGGGGCGATGATCGCTCTGCTGGTGCTCTGGAGCACCGGCAACCACATGCTCATGCCGGTGACCAGCACCATCACGCTCAGCGTCTCGCCGAAGAGGATGCGGGCGGGCCGGATGGGGCAGATCGGGGCGGTAAACGTGGCCGCCGCCATCCTCGGCTCGGGGCTGGTGTGGGTCGGCTTGCAGTACGTGGACCTCAGCTATCGGGCGATGTTCATCATCGCGGGGGCGTGCGCGCTGGTGGCGGCGTTGGCGGTGTCGCAGATGCACCCGCTTCCGGCGCGCGCGGGCCGCCGGCCGAAGCTGGTGCTGAAGCGGCGATACTCGCTGTACTACGTGCTGTGTGCGTTCTCCGGCGCGCGCAAGCAGGTGTTCATCACCTTCGGGCCGTGGGTGCTGATCAAGGTGTTCGGCGAGCCGGCTCCCACCATCGCGAAGCTGTGGATCGTGGCCTCCCTGATCGGGATCGTCTTCCAGCCGCGCCTCGGCCGGCTGATAGACCGGCTGGGGGAGCGGACCATCCTGATGGCCGATGCGCTAATGTTGATCCTGATCTGCCTGGGCTACGGGTTTGCGGAGCGGCTATCCCTCTCCCACCCCGTGTGGCTGGTGTATGCCTGCTACGTAATGGACCAGGTAGTCTTCGCCTGCGCCATGGCGCGGGTCACATATCTGGACAAGATCGCGGAGAGTGAGGCCGACGTACACGCGTCGCTGTCGGTGGGAGTCTCCATAGACCACGCGGTGTCCATGTCGGTCCCGGTTTTGGGCGGCCTGCTGTGGGTAAGGGCAGGGTATCCCGCGGTATTCGTGGCCGCTGCCTTCATCGCGGTGTGCAACCTCACGGCGGCCAGCTTCGTGCGCGCGCCGCGGAGCGGTGTGGGGGCAGGGGAGATCGGGCCCGAGGCGCGGACAAGGTAGGGACACGCGATACCGGCAGGGCGTTTCATCGTGCGCCGACAAGAGCCCTCGGGCCTGAGCCTGGCAGGGATGCCATCAAGCCCTTGGGCAGGACGGATGACGCTGTCTACCGCCAGTCTCTGTAGCGGTTCGCATATCGAGGTAAGACTCTGTGAGTCTTCTACTGCCTTCCACCCTGGTTTGTCTGATGCCACTCTGCGAAGTAGCGAAGCTCCTTCGCTACGAAGCACGAGGTTTCGCCGTGTACGGCAGAGCGCAGCGGCTAGGCCTCCGGCCGCCGTGGCGGTCGGCATTGCCGACCTAGCCACTCCGCTTCCTCCAAACTTCTTTCGGCGAAACTCAGTAGATGGCTTCTGCGCTGCAGGTGGGGTTTACAGACGATCCGAGGCGTGCTATACTAGCGTTGGATCGCGGGGTAGAGCAGCCAGGTAGCTCGTCGGGCTCATAACCCGGAGGTCGCAGGTTCGAATCCTGCCCCCGCTACCAGCCCGATTCCTACACCCGCCTCCACGGAGGCGGGTGTTAGCTTTTGGCCGCCGCGGGACACCGGCACGGACGGGCGGCTGAAGAGATGTATCAGCATGTAGTGGTCAGTTGCCTCTGAGGCCGGCATGAGAGCCCTGAGGGGAACGGCGCCCAAAAACGCCGCCCGAAGGTCTCGCATGGTAGAATGCCCAGGACTCGCAGGGACGCCGGCAGGGCTGTCAGGGGTGTCCCATTGCCATTTGACAGCCACACGGGGATCGATGGCAGCGGCCTGACCGCTCCGCGAAGACCGTCTTTGGGAGCATTGACCGGCGGTTCTTTCCAGACACGCGGGTCACAGCCTTCCGGTTGGCGGCGTGATGTCAGGCCGGCTTCACGGGCGCCTGACAAGGACACCTGGCGGCAGCGGTTGTGCGGAACGTGCCGGACGCCAGCGTCAGGGACTGGTACGCGTACCACTGCGAACGTTACGGTTGGTCGGGGTAGGACGGTGGGCACAGAACCGATGGTATCATCCATGCGGGCAGGCCACGGGGATTTCCACGCAGACACACTCCCGGCAGAAGAACTGCGCCCGAAGGCGCCGCCCATGGGTCTCCCATGCTAGAAATGCCTGAGACTCGCGGACAGGCCTGCAGGGCGGTCAGCGATGTCTCATCACTGCCTGACAGCTACGATCTGCCCAACTGACGCTGCCTACGGCGCTGCATCGCGGACGTAGCGGAAGCCCAAGTCTCCGAAGGTGATCTCTGGATAACCGTCTCGATCATCGGGCCCCTTCCCGTCGAATGGCCGCCGGGAGCATGCGAATCGCCAAGTGTAGGTGTCTGTGTATGCACCTCCTCGGATCACACGCAAGCCCCACACGCTCTTCTCTGGCGATGTAGTCTCGCCCGCGGCGTAGCGCTGGTAGCTGCTATCGTCATACCAGTCCGCACACCACTCGCAGACATTGCCTGCCGTGTCGCGGCATCCGTAGGGGCTAGTGTCTCCGGCCGTAGTGCCCACCTCCGCTGGCCCCTGCGGTGCCTGGTGACGACTGGCCTGGCCGCTGGCGGGAGGTCGCTGCGCCGGCGGGACCGAGTTCAGACACCGGTTGCCATCCCATTCGTTGCCCCACGGGAAGACGCGTCCGTCAGTTCCTCGAGCGGCCTTCTCCCACTCGAGCTCTGTCGGCAGACGGCCTCCTGCCCACTCGCAGTAAGCACGAGCATCCTCCCAGTTCACGAAGACCACCGGGCAATGGTCGGGGCCGTATGGCATCGCCTTTCCGCCAAACCAGCTTGGTGGCCGGTGTCCCGATGCTCGCGCGAACCCTTGGTACTGGGCGTTGGTCACCTCGGTACGGCTGATCCAGTAGCCCTGCAGCCGCACCCGGCACTGTGGCTGCTCATCTCCGAAGGGCTCCCGTTGGGCATCCGACCCCGACACCCGATCATTGATCTCCGCGTCGCTTGTCCCCACAGTGAACTCCCCCTCCGGCACATACACCATCTCCATCCCATCCTTCGGGTTGACCCACACATCCCCGGCCTGAGGGCCATTGGGGGGCGCCGGTGTCCGCCAGACCACCGCCTTTGGGTTACTCTCGGGCGATGGCATAACCGCTTCGCTCGGACGGGCTGAGCCGCCATTGTAGGTCGTGTCCTGCTCCTGTGCCAGCGATGAGCCCACGTCGCCGGGCTTGAGCGTCTTGAGAGCCTTGCTCTCCGGCGACGCCGTTAGGCCCATCTCGCTCAGCATCGCTTCCATCTCCTTGTCCAGCCCCAGCTTGCGGTAGATCGCTAGCGCCTCCTCGTAGTAGGCAACGGACCGGTCGTATTTGGCAGGATCAGCAGTCACCGCTCCTAGGTGCCTGAGGGTGTCTGCTGTTTCCCTCTCCATCCCCAGCTTGCGGTAGATCGTTAGCGCCTGCTGATCGTAGCCGGTGGCCCTATCATGTTGAGCAAGGCCATCCGCCGCCAGACCCATGACTCTCAAGGTCAGCGCGCTTTCCGCCTCCATGCCCAGCTTGCGGAACACAGCCAGCGCTTGCTCGCAGTAGTCTAGGGTATTGTCATACTGGCCAAGTAGCCCGGCCGCAAGGCCAATCGCCTTCAGGGTCAGCCCCACTTCCTCTTCCATGCCCAGCTTGCGGTAAGCCGCTAGCGCTTGCTCGTAGTATGCCATCGCCTGGTCGTAACGTGAGGTGTCACGAGCAGCATCGCCGAGGCCACCCAGGGCGCCCGCGGCCTCTTCCTGCATCCCTAGCTTGCGGAAGATCGCCAACGCCTGCTCGTAGTATCCCACTGCCTGGTCGTACTCGCCAAGGTTGGCCGACACCTCCGCCATTACGTTCAGCACCATCCCTGCCGCCTTCTCGGCGCCGACCTTGCGGAAGATGGCTAGCGCCTGCTGGAAGTAGCTCACAGCCTTGTCGTAGTGGCCGAGCTGCGCTGCCACCGCTCCCAGACCGCCGAGAGTGGCCGCTACCTCCTCTTCCATCCCCAGCGCACGGAAGGCGGACAGCGCCTCGTCAAAGGCCGCCTGTGCGCCCTGGAAGTCTCCTCTTTCCGCCAGTTCGGCGCCCCGCGCCCCGAGCGCTCGGGCGGCGGCGGCATCGGTAACCGCGGCTAGGCGGGGAGCAGCGGAGAAGGTGGCGGCAAGACTCAATACGAGCACAACAGGAACACGTCTCAGACCGAGAACCCATTCGCGCATCGCCTACCCTCCAGCACATCACTCACTTATGCTCGAAGTCTACCTTCCAGCCGAAACTCCCCCACCCCTCAATACTCACGCGGAGAGGGCGCGGGCATGCTTGACATCTCGGGCGTCTGCCGCTACCTCTCCCCCACCACCACAAACGGGGCCCAGTAGAAGGGGTGGTCATAGCCAGCCTGCCGCAACGCCTGCCGGGCGGAGGCGAGTGCGGCAGCCTTGTCCTGACCTGCCTTCACAGCCTGCAGGAAGCTCTCCGCCAGCAGGTTCGTGCTCTCGTCCTCTACACTCCATAGGCTCGCCAGCACGGTCCTCGCTCCCGCATACTGGAACGCCCTCCCCATCCCCATCACCCCCTCCCCGCTCACCACTCTCCCCGCTCCACTCTCACAGGCCATCAGCCCCACTACCTCCGCCCCTAGCTTCAGGTCCATCACCTCTGCCATCGTCAGATAGCCGTCTTCTCCCTCTTCATTCCCCACCAGGCTCAGCACCAGGGCCGGCTGCTGCAGCCAGGACACGTTCTCATCTAGGACGCCATGGGTGGAGAAGAGCACCTCCCCATATCCCTCCAGCGGCTCCCGCTTCAGCTTGCTCTCCTTCGCCTCCAGTCCCACCCAGGCCGTCAGCTTGTCTCCATAGGTTGATCTCAACCGCTCCGGCAATGACCCCGTGATCGCCAACCGCCGGAATACCAATTGGCCATAGCTGGCGGTCAGGTCATCCCTCACCTCCCGCATCAGGTTGAACTCCCCCTCCGCGGTCTTCGGCGCCTGCGCCATCGTCGTCCCCGCCACTCGCGCATCGGCCACATCAAACACCGGGTCCGCTACCACCAGCACGCGGTCCCCTCCTCCCCCCTTGTGCAGCCTCCTCACCATCGTCAGGCTAGTCCCCGATTGCCAGTAGCTGAAGGTGTAGTCGTCACCTACATAGTGCACTCCCTCCGGGCTGGCCCCATGTGGCCCTTCCTTCCAGGTGACCTCGGCAGGGAGAGACACTGCCAACCCCTCCATGGGCACCAGCCCGATCGCTTCATCGGGCACGATCACCACTTGCTCCCCTGGCTTCACCTGAGACAGCGGCTCCTGCAACAGCAACCCATACAGCCGGTGGCTCGGATTCAGGTCCACCCGCTTCAGATCAGCCGGCCCGCTCACCTCCTCGTAGCCCTGCTGGTACTCCCGCACCAGCTTCGCCAGCTCGGCGCGGGTGATCTTGATCTCGAACGTGCCCTCCACCTTGCCCCCGCGCACCAGGAAGGCCAGGGTCTCGGGCTCGGTTACCTCATAGGCTAGCAGCACTTCTCCAGGAGCCAGGGCAAGCTCACTGGCCGGCAAGGGCTGGGGGTACTTCAGGGAGGCATACTCCGGGTACTCCCTCCGCAGCCGAGATACCAGGGCATCTAGCGCTTCCTGCAAGGGCTTCAGCTGGGGCGCGATGGTCTCCCGCAGCTCCGGCTTCTCCTCCAGCTGCTTGCTGAGGGCCGCTACCTGGTTGGTGAGATCATCTTCCTGCTTGCGCAGCTCCGCCGGCAATCCCACCGGTGTCCCATAGGGCACTCTCGCCAGGGCCTCCACCAGCACCCGCGCTTTGGTGTGCTCGGACCACAGGAAGGCCTCGTCATCTCGGCCCAGCCCGTGCAGCACACGCGCTAACCCCTCGTAAGCCTCCAGCCGGCGGAAGCCGTAGTCCTTCGCCTCCAGGAAGTGCCCTCGCTCCACCATGGGAGTGCGGGAACGCGCCCCCTCGATCAGCTCCACCGCCTTGCTGTAAGCTCCTGCCGCCTCCTCCCAGTCACCTTGCGCTTCAAGGGCAAGACCCAAACCAATCTGGCTGGCAACACGCTTGTCAAAGCGCCCTGCTGCTTCCTCACCTGCCTGCCGAAACTCCTGCGCCGCCCTGTCTGGCTCCCCTGCCAACAGCTCGTAGCGCCCCTGGCGCATCGGATCACGATCCACTTGCCCTAGCAGCACCCGCGCCTCCGCCAGGCGACCTTGGGCCATGTAGACGTCAGCGATGTTGAGCTCGCACATCCATGCTTCCAGTGGCAGCTGCAGACTGCGGAAGAGGGTCAGCGCCTGTTGGTAGTAGCTGAGCGCTGCATCGGATTCTCCCAGCCTGGCCGACAGCAGGCCAAGGTCGGCGAGGACACGTCCCGCCTCCATCTCCAACCCTAGCTTCCGGGCAGTGGCTAGGGCCTGCTCATACTGCTTGGCGGCTTGGTCATACTGGCCAAGACGAACCGCTAGGTTGCCAAGGTTGATAAGCACACCCGCCGTCTCCCCCTCCCGCCCTGCCTTGCGGAAAGAGGCCAGCGCCTCCTGATAGCAGACAAACGCCTTCTCGTACTGGCCGAGCCCCTCGGCCACTAGACCCATGTTGCTGACGATCTTGGCAGCCGTTTCCTCCTGCTGTGGCCTGCGCGTGATCGCCAGGGCCTGCTGGTAGCAGTCCAGGGCGGTGTCATACCGGTCCAATGCCCAGGCTATGCTACCCAGGTTCAGTAGAGCATTGGCGGTCTTGTCCTCTAGCCCGAGCTTGCGGAAGACGGACAGAGCATCACGGCAGCAGCTCCATGCCTTGTCGTATTGGGCCGCGTCTACGGCGGAGACCCCTATGTTGTTAAGTATACTAGCGGCATCCTCCTCCAGCCCCAGCCTTCGGTAGGTGGCCAGCGCCTCCTCCCAGTACCCGGCAGCCTTCCAGTGCTGCACATGGCGTGCGGCGGCGAGGCCCATGTCTGCCAGGGTGTCCGCCGCGTCCTTCTCCATCCCAGCCTGCCGGTAAGTGGTCAGCGCCTCCTGGTAGTAGCCCAGGGCCCGGTCCCATTGAGTGGAGTCACCCACCACCCGCCCCATGGCTCTCAAGGTCAGCGCCGTTTCCTTCTCCATCCCTAGCTTGCGGTAGGTCGCCAGCGCCTGCTCGTAGTAGCTTGCTGCCCGGTCGCGCTTCCCAGCGCTCTCCGCGACATCACCCAGGTCGACTAGAGTGTCCGCCGCCTTCTGCTCCAACCCTAGCTTGCGGTAGATAGCAGCTGCCTCATCATAGTAGCCTAGGGCCTTGTCATACTGAGTGAGATCAGCCGCCGCCTGGCCCATCACGGTGAGGGCCACCGCCGTTGGCTCGCCCAGGCCCAGCTTGCGGGAGATCGCCAGCGCCTGCTCATAGTAGCCCATGCCCTTGTCGTACCCGGACGAACTCATGGCCACCAGTCCCATGAACTGCAGAGCCACCATCTCGTCCTTCTCCAACCCCAGCCTGCGGTAGATCGCCAGCGCTTCTTCATAGTAGCCCTGGGCCTGGTCGGATTGGCTGAGATGGAAGGCGACGCCGCCCATGTTGCGCAGGGTATCCGCTGCCTGCCGCTCCAGCCCAAGTTCGCGGTAGGCGGTCAGCCCTTCTTGATAGTATGCCAGCGCTTGTTCGTAACGCTCGGAGCCAGTGGCAGCATCGCCTAGGCCACCCAGGGCGCTCGCGGCCTCTTCCTGCAATCCCAGCCTCCGGAAGATGGCCAGCGCCTGCTCGTAGTAGCCCACTGCCTGCTCGTATCCGCCAAGGTTAGCTGCTGATAACCCCAGTGCGTTCAGTATCAGTGCCGCCGGCTCTTCCAGCCCGATCTTCCGGTAGATCGTCAGCGCCTGCTGGTAGTAGCCCAGGGCCCTGTCGCTGTTGCCGAGTTCGGTTGCCGCCATTCCCATGATGCCGAGTGTGGCAGCTGCCTCCTCCTCCATCCCCAGCGCACGGTAGGCTGACAGTGCCTGCTCCGACGCCTCCTGCGCGCCTTGGAAGTCCTGTCTGTCCCACAGCTCCGCGGCTTTCTCAAGAAGTGCTCGTGCTGCAGAACTGTCCTCGGCCGCGGCCATGCAAGGAGTAGCGGTGAAGGTAGCAGCAACACCCAACGCGAGCACAGCGACTATGCGTCTGAGATCCGGGAGCCAATCACGCATCGGCTACCCTCCAGCATACTCCTCACCTGGGCTCGAAGCGCAGCGCGGGCGCCCCGGCGGCTCGCACATCGGTGGCTACCTCCCCTCCCACTCCCCCACCAACACAAACGGCGCCCAGTAGAAAGGGTGGTCATAGCCAGCCTGGCGCAGCGCCTGCCGGGCGGAGGCGAGGGCGGTGGCCTTGTCCTGGCCTTCCTTCACAGCTTGCAGGAATGTCTCCGCCAGTAGGTTCGTGCTCTCGTCCTCTACACTCCACAAGCTCGCCAGCACGCTCCTCGCCCCCGCATACTGGAACGCCCTCCCCATCCCCATCACCCCCTCCCCGCTGGTCACTCTCCCCGCTCCGCTATCACATGCCATCAGCCCCACTACCTCCGCCCCTAGCTTCAGATCCATCACCTCCGCCATCGTCAGATACCCGTCCTCTCCCTCCTCATTGCCCACCAGGCTCAGCACCAGAGCCGGCTGCTGCAGCCAGGATACGCTCTCATCCAGCACCCCGTGGGTGGAGAAGATCACCTCCCCGTATCCCTCCAGCGGCTCCCGCTTCAGCTTGCTCTCCCTCGCCTCCAGCCCCACCCAGGCCGTCAGCTTGTCTCCGTAGGCCGCTCTCAACCGCTCCGGCAATGACCCCGTGATTGCCAGCCGCCGGAATACCAGTTGGCCATAGCTGGCCGTCAGGTCATCTCTCACCTCTCGCATCAGGTTGAACTGCCCCTCCTCAGTCCCTGACGCCTGGGCGATGGCAGTGCCACTCACCCGCGCATCTGCTACATCAAACACCGGGTCCGCCACCACTAGCACCTTCTCCCCTCCCCCTCCCTTGTGCAGCCTCCTCACCGTGGTCAGGCTGGTCCCCGACTGCCAGTAGCTGAAGGTGTAGTCGTCACCTACATAGCGCACTCCCACAGCCGTCGGACCGTGCTCGCCATCCTTCCAGGTCAACTGTACAGGGAGGGACGTCGCTAACCCCTCCAGCGGTACCAGCCCGATCGCTTCATCGGGCACGACGGCGACTTGCTCACCTGGCTTCACTTGGCCCAGAGGGTCCTTCAGCAGCAGCTCATACAGCCGGTGGCTCACCCCTAGGTCCACCCTCGGCAGATCCGCTACGCCTGCCACCTGCTCATAGCCTTGCCGGTACTGCCCCACTAGCTTCGCCAGCTCGGCGCGGGTGATCTTGATCTCGAACGTGCCCTCCACCTTGCCTCCCCGCACCAGGAAGGCCAGGGTCTCGGGCTCGGTTACCTCATAGGCTAGCAGCACCTCCCCAGGCCTCAAGGCTAGCTCGCTGGCAGGCAACGGCTGGGGGTACCTCAGGGAGGCGTACTCCGGATACTCCCGCCTCAGGCGGGAGATGAGGGCGTCCAAGGCTTCCTGCAAGGGCTTTAGCTGCGGCTCGATGGTGGCTCGCAGCTCCGGCTTCTCCTCTAACTGCTTGCTGAGAGCAGCCACCCGGTTGGTCAGATCATCTTCCTGCTTGCGCAGGTTCGCCGGCAACCCCACCGGCGTCCCATAGGGGACTCTCGCCAGCGCCTCCACCAGCACCCGCGCCTTGGTGTGCTCTGACCACAGGAAGGCCTCGTCATCCTTGCCCACCCGGTGCAGTACACGAACTAGACCTTCGTAGGCCTCTAGACGACGAAAGCAATAGGCGTTCCCCTCGAGGAAGCTTCCTCGCTCCGTCGGCGGAGTGCGAGAACGCGCTTGCTCGATCAACTCCACTGCCTTGCCATACGCAGTAGCCGATGCCTCCCATTCGCCCAGCGCTTCGTGCGCCAGCCCAAGGCCGATCTGGCTGGCCACACGGCCGCCGAATCCCTCACCTGCACCCTCTGCTGCGTCCGCGAATCTGGCGGCCGCTTCCGCAGGTTGTCCCGCGAGCAGGTAGTAACGGCCCCAGCGCAGCGGATCAGCATCCCATCGTCCAAGGGCCGCCCGCGCCTCCGCCAGTCGGCCCTGCCTCATCCGCACATCCGCAACGTTGAACTCAGCCCTCCTCACCTCCCGCTGTACCCCCAGCTTCCCAAAGGCAGCCGCTGCCTGTCCAAAGTAGCTCAGGGCCTCATCGTACTGCTCGACATCGTCGGCCAGGTTGCCGAGGCAGATGAGCGCTACCGCCGCCTCTTTCTCCAGCCCGAGCTTGCGCAAGGTGGCCAGCGCCTGCTGCTGGTAGCCCAGGGCCTTGTCGCGCTGGGCCAGATCGGATGCCATCACGCCCAGATTGATGAGCACGCTCGCCGCCTCCTTTTCCAACCCGAGCTTCCGATAGGTGGCAAGTGCCTGGTCGAGGTGGCCCAAAGCCTGGTCGTACCGGCCAAGACCGGCGGCTGCCAGGCCCAAGTTGTTGATCGTCTCACCGGCCTTCCTCTCGGACCCGAGCTTCCGTCGGATGGCGAGTGCCCGCTCGAGGTAGCTCAAGGCCTGGTCATACTGGCCAAGATCCAATGCTACGCCACCGAGGGTGTTCAAGACGTGTGCCGCCTCCCCATCCGCCCCCAGCTTGTCGAGACTGGACAGAGCTTGCTCGCAGTAGGACACAGCCTTGTCGTACTCCGCAAAATCGGAGGTAACTACGCCCATGTTGCCGAGAGTGATCGCCGCCTCCTCCTCCAGTCCCAGCTTCCGGTAGATCGCTAGCGCCTGCTCGAAGTAGTCAAGGGCCTGGTCGTGACGGGCCAAATCCCTGGCCACCGCGCCGAGCTTGTTAAGGGTGTCCGCGGTCCCCTTTGCCTGCCCCAACCTGCGGTAGGTCGCTAGGGCCTCCTCGTAGTAGCCAATGGCCTTCTCGTACTGGCTGAGAACTGCCGCGAGCTCGCCCAGGGTGTCCGCCACTACTCCCTCGAGGCCCAGCCGGCGATAGGTCACCAGCGCCTGCTCGTGGTATCCCACGGCCCTGTGATACTGCGCAGAGTCAGCCGCCGCATACCCCATGAGGCTGAGCGTCGCCGCCGCCTCCTGGTCCATCCGCATCTTGCGGAAGATGGCCAGCGCTTCCTCGTAGTAGCCAAGGGCCTCGTCATATTGAGCCAGCTCACGCGCCGCCATGCCGATCACGGTTAGGGTCCTCCCCGCTTCCGCCTCTAGCCCTAGCTTCCGGTAGGCCGCGAGCGCTTGCTCGTAGTAGTCTATGGCTTGGTCGTACTGGGCCAGGTCGGCAGCAACACCGCCCAGGTTGTAGAAAGTGGCCGCCACTTCTTCCTCTGAGCCTAGCTTCCGGAAGACGACCAGCGCTTGCTCGTAGTAGCCGAGGGCCTGGCCATGCTCGCCAAGAGCGAGCGCCACCCCGCCCAGGTTGCTAAGAGTTCGCGCGGTATCCTTCTCCAGCCCAAGCTTTCGGAAGATACCCACCGCTTGACCCCACGACGCTTGGGCGCCTGCATAGTCCTGTTGCTGGTACAGGGCGTACCCTTCGCGAAAGAGCCGATCCGCCTCGGCCCTGTCCGCTGCCGCAGCGAGGCAGGGCCCCGTACTGAAGGCGGCCAGAACCCCCAACACAAGCAGGATGGGCAGAGTTTCCGAGGCGAACCGCCGCTCGCGCATCACCTGCCTCCAGTACGCCACTCACCTATGCTCGAACTGCACCTTCCACCGGAACTCCCCGATGCCCTCAAGGGTCACGCTCGGAGGGCGCCGTGCGGTCGTCCTGCCCTTCGTCTGCCTCTGCGAACTGCCCACGGGTGTCGGTGGCCTGCCCGACGTGGCCTCCGGCACGCTTCGCTGTGTTCGCACGCCCCCCACTCCTCGCTTGACGAACTGGCCCGCAGTCTCGCCAGAGGGCGCGGAGGCCTGCTGGATCAGGAAGTCCAGATCGGTTGCCGGCACCGTGCTCGCCACCAGGTAGATAGTCTCCGTCCCAGGGTTCCGGTCAAGCCGGAAGAACCGATCGCCTCCCGGCAACCAGTACTCGCCCCCGGCGCGAAGCGGATTGTCCTGGCTGATCCCCTCGTTCGGGAACAGCCACCGGCCTTTGCCAGAGGAGTCCACCTGGTACAGGTACACGTAGCACTCCTCCTTCGGGTGAACGTACACCTGATAGGTGTCACCGCTTCGCAGCACGGTCTTGCCGCTCTGGATCAGCTCCCGTTTGCTCGCCCCTGCCACATGGAGCACCCCGAACTCCATCGCGATCACACGCGGCGACTTCGCCGCCGCCAGATCCTCCTGGTCCAGGCGCGTGATCTGCACCCGCCGGTTCGCCGCCCAGGACACCGCGTCGTGCCCGAAGGCGATCGGGCGGTTCTCCCCGTAACCCCGCGCGAACAGGCGCGCCGGCTCCACACCTTGCTTAACGAGGTATATCTTCACCGCCTCCGCCCGACGGACTGAAAGCCGCTGATTGTAGTCGGCCGGGCCTCGCTCGTCCGTGTGCCCTGACACCTCGAAGACGATGCCGGACAGCCTGTTGTCTCGCAGAGCCCGGGCAATCTCCCCGAGCTGGTGCTTCGCCTCCGGGAGGATCTCAGCAGAAGCGGTTCGGAAAGGGATCTGGGCCTCGCCGAAGGTCACGCTCGGCGCGTTGACGATGCCATCCAATCCGCGCTTGGTGAACAGGCTCAGGGCAGTCACGATCTCCTCCGCGCCGATCGGCCCTTGCGGACCACTGTCCGTGGCACCTCCCAGCCTGGCCGCCGCGAACTCGCGGCGCAGTCGGCTCAACTCATCCCCCGGTTCAAGCTTCAGACCTTTGTCGTAGTACGCCACCGAGTCCTGCCAGCGCCCCGCCCGGAAGTGCACGTCCGCGATGCCGAACAGCGGGGGGGCCCAGTCGGGCGCGAGCTGCACCGCCTTGTCATACGCCTCCAACGCCTGCGAGTAGTTGCCCAGGTTCTCGTAGACATCGCCGAGGTTGTTCCAGGCCTCCCGGTAACCGGGGGCGATCGCCACCGCCTTGCGGTAGAAAAACTCCTTCTGCCGAAGCACTGATTCCGAACAGGTGGGTTCGCCCTGGTTCAGTTGGTAAGCCGTCTGGAACAGCTCCCGGGCCTCCGCGGGCACGGTTGTCTCGCCCGCTTGCGCCCAGCCGGTAGCCGTCCATGCCCAGCCCACCAGCCCTGCCGCCAGCACCATCGCGGCCGCACACAGCCTGAGGTCGAGTCTAGGAATCTGCCCTATGGCCATGCTCGTCCTTCCTCCTTTCGCCCCGCTCCGAGCGGGCAGGTCTGGGCACGCTATGCCCCCACCTTGCCCAGCGCGAGGCCGTGGATCCGCCTTGATCCTATACGTCTGAGTGCCCCTTTTCTGCGGATGGCACAGCCTAATGCTCTGGTACGTTGCGGCCTACTGAGTGCCCGGGAGGGGTACTGGCTCCGTGGGGGCAGACGCCTTGTGGTGGAACGTATAGCTGATACAGGTCGTGCCCTCCTCTCCTGCCGCACTGGCGACGTCGCTGAGTTGCCTCGTCAGTTGCAGCGCGGCATCCGGCCTTTCGGGAGCGCTCTCGAACTCAGGCCGCTCCTCTGGCGACAGGACTAGATGGATGGTTTCATCTCCAGTCATTTCATCGAGGAAGAAGAAGCCGCTATCTGAGGGCAGCAGGTACGCCTGGCCGGCTTTCACCGGATTCCCCGCCGTCCCGAACTCCGAGTTCGGGAAGAGCCGCGTCACCTTGCCCGTGGCATCCACCTGGAACGCATAGACCCAGCCCGGGTCCCTGGTGCGGAACCGCAGTCCGTAGTCGTCCTTCGCAGTCAGGCTGACCGACGTATCCGACGGCAGGGGTACTTCCACCACCTGTGACGAGCCGTGCGGTCTGTATCGGAACGCTAGCTCATCGAACGCAACTGCCGGTTGGGGTTTCTCTGGTGGCAGTTCAGAACGCTGGGCAGTCGGCCCTCTTGGTGTCTGCTGGAGCCGCTCGCTTCTGGCCGGCGTGGCGGCAGGTGGCGCCGGCCGGCCGACGGAGCGAACGCCGATCACGACCGCGGCTGCCGCCACTACCGCCCCGACAAGCAGATAGGCTGGCCAACGCCATGGGCTCCTCTTTCCCAGCCGCCGCACTGGTCGGCCCACACCCTCCGCGAGCGGCCTTCCAAAAGGACGAACGGTGGGAGCATCAGTCTCCGACACTCCCTCAGCGATGTCTGCTGAAGCGTCGGGTTCTTCCTCCCTGCAGTAGCGCCGCAGAGCATCGGCGAACTCCCCGGGCCGGGCAAAACGGCGCTCAGGTCGTTTCTCCAACGCCTTGTCCACGGCTGCCTCCAGCTCGGGTGGCACCTCTGGTCGCAGCTCGCGCAGTGGGACATGTGGAGCAGTGCGGATGCGCATCTCCACCTCTCCGGGAGTGCGGCCGGTGAACGGCTGCTTGCCCGAGAGCATCTCGTAGAGCACTACCCCCACTGACCAGATGTCCGACTGGTGGGTGGGGCCGTCCCAGGCTTCGGGGGCCATGTAAGGGGCGGTGCCGATAACCGTCGTCGACACCTGTGTCTCCTCCAGCAGACGCCCAACCCCGAAGTCCGCCAGCTTCGGGACGCCCTCCTCAGTCAGAAGCACGTTTGCTGGCTTCACATCCCGGTGCACGATGCCTTGCCCGTGAGCGCAGGCGAGTGCCTCACAGATCGCCACCGCAATCCCGACCGCCTCTGCGACTGCCAGCCGGCCTTCCTGCTGGATGCGATCACGCAGCGAGCCACCTTTGGCCAGCTCCGTCGCCAGGTAGAGACAGGATTGGCCAGAATCGGGATCGGTGTGGAAGCCGCAGTCGTAGATCTGGATGATGTTGGGGTGGGAAACCGAAGCCAGCAGCCTGGCCTCATTGAGCTGCTCCTCCAACAGGCGCTGCTCACCTTTGAGCACCTTCAGCGCCACCAGCCGGTGCATGAGGACCTGGCGCGCTTCGTACACGTCAGCAAACGCGCCCGTGCCCAGCCAGCCAACGACCTCGAAGTTGCCTACCCTCTGGCCTGGAGAGAGCACACCCCAGCCTCCGTTGCTTCGCCCTGCACTCTAGGAGTGCTGTCCGGCCGGGCATCTCTCTCCGGCGGAGAACTGCACCCCAGCAGCGCTCCCAGCCTGCGTGTCCCGCCGCGGTCCGGGCCAACCCACCGCTGCTATGGGAACGCGCCAGAGAGTTGTTTCGGCTTCTCCCTGCTCCAGCCCTGCCATTGGAGCGGCGAACACCGGAGCCCGGTTGGGCAGTGCCGAGATGCGCGACGGAGCCGCCCGGCCAGGTCTCCTCCACCGCCTCGGTCCGTGACCATCCAGGTGCGACTGTGACCGAAGTTGGCACCGCAGACGTTCACAAGTTGGAGATAGCACACCCACGCGACGACAACGCGACCCTTAGCTAGCAGGCGGGCAGGGAGTATGGCAGTGGTGTCTCACCGAGCACACCTTCGCCCCCGCCGCGGCAACTGCCATCGCCGCACCAGTACACTGGCGAGCGCGTTATGCATTGCTGCGTAGCACGCCCCCGCTACCACTGAATGCATAACGGGCTCTGGAATCCGGTAGGTCCATTCGACCTCCAGGCGTTCCGGAGCCAGTTTCATCTCTCCCACGCAAGTCCTCAGGGCCTGCTTCTTCTCCTCCGGTTCGCCGTTCGCGAGCACCTCGTCATGTCCAGAATCTCATCGGCGCAGCCCAGGCGGAGAGCCAGGCCGTTGGGCGACGCGGCAATGGACTGCGCAGGGAGGGAATCGGACACGTGACAGCGGGGGAAGTGACGATCAGAGGTTCTACCCGCGCGACCGGGAGCGCCGGAGGCGATGCGTGCCCTGGCGTTCACGTCGAAGAAGCACCTCCAGTGCTGACTAAGCCGCCTTCCGGTGGTACGAGTTGAGCAGGCCGCCCAGGAACCGCTCGCACTCCAGCGTGAGGCCGTCATCCGGCATCGCCTCGGCCCAATCCCGAGATATCCCCCCTGTCACCCGGCGCTCCGGCACTTGATTGTCGATCCCCTGATGGGGACGGTGCGCGTTGAAGAAGCTGACGTAGACCCGGAGTGCCCGGCGCAAGCTGTCCATACCGAATAGGATGAGGTGGTCCAGGCACTCCCCCGTCACGCTGCCCACCCACCGTTCCGCATGGGCGTTGGCATCCGGGGCGCGGAAGGGGGTCTTCACCACCTTCGCCTGGGCTGCCGTGAGGACCGCGTCGAAGTCCCAGGCCAATAGCTTGTCCCGATCGTGCACCACGAAGCGCGGGGCCACCGCGCAGTCGTCGCACGCCATCAGCAGGTTGCGAGCCATCTGGCCCATCCAGCGGCCATGAGGGCAGAAGGTGGCTTCCGCCAGCACGATCCAGCGGGTGCCCAGGTGCAACACGAACAGGACATAGGCCGTCCTCAGCCCGCAGAAGGTCCACACTTCCTTGGTAAAGAGATCGGCGCAGAGCAGCACCCCCGCATGGCGGGAAAGGAACTGCTGCCAGGTCAGCCCCTTACGCTGAGGTGACGGAGGCAGTCCGTTCCGGCGCAGGATGTCGGCGATACATCCCTTGGAGCGGGTGACGCCCAGCTTGAGCAGTTCGCCGCGGATGCGCTGGTAGCCCCAGCTGTTCTCCCGCGCCAGCCGACAGACCAGGGCTTCGAGCTCCCCAGGCGTCCGGGGCCGGCCTGGTCCGCGCCTCCGGCGCACATTGTAGTCCCACTTCCTCGGCTCAAGTCGCCGCTGCCAGGCCAGGATCGTCTCGGACTTCACGATTCCCACCACTTCCTTCATCCGCGACCGGCCCATCGCCAAGGCGGCCTCGGCCAGTGATCGACGTTCGTCGTCGGTGAAGCGGATTCGCCCCGTCACTTTCTCCTTGAGAATCCGGTTCTCCAGCCGCAGGTACTCGTTCTGCAGCGTCAGCTCCCGACTGAGCAGCCGGGCTACGGTCGCGATCACCGGCAGGCCTACCCAATCCAGTCTTCGTTCGACGGCCTTCTCCATCCTCAGTGCCTCTCAGCGGAGCGGTATGCACGAGGGGATAGAATACCACGAGAGAGGCCCCGTGAGCGTCCTGGGCTCTCCAGATGAGTTCCCGGACACCACCGGGTGCCCAATCACTATCTGACACGGGCAGTGCGCATTGACGGTGGTATCTACTACGTGTAACATAGATAGGGGTCGATATCCCGCAGCCGGCTTGCCGTCGAGGAGAGGAGGGATGCTATGAACGAGCCAATGAGAAGGCGTGGACGCCCGAATATCATTGGGATAGACAAGGGCGTAGGACCGCTGGAAGCGCAGGTGCTGCGCGCCATCGCTGACCTGCCCGCCCCAATCACGGTGCGCCAGGTCTGTGACGCGCTGGCGAAGGACGGATACTTCGCCTATCAGGGGGTTCTGAACTGCATGAACCGCCTGGTGCGGAAAGGCATCCTGACGCGGGACAAGCAAGGGGTGGCTTTTGTCTATGAACCAGCAGTTGACCTTGAAGCACTGGCAGCCAAGGTCGTCTCCAATGTGCTTCAGCACATGGGAGGGGAACTCGACCGGGTGGTGTGCCGGGTGCTCGACATTGACCCAGACATTGGGGCAACCCAGGTCGCTGCTCTAAGACGGCGAGTTCGCGCCATGGGAAAACGCCCCAGGGGTTAGGCCCATGCCTCTATGGCAGTTCGCGACGAATGTCGTGGGGCACCACCTCCTGCCCTGCGTCTTCGCCTCGGCTGTGATCTACGCGGGCCTATCGTTGCTCTTTGGCCCTGGGCGCATCCGCCGTCCTGCGGACCGTGCGCTGTTCCTGTACGCGGGGTTGCTGAAGGCCGGCATCGCGCTGTGGATCGGCGAAGCAGTTTCTTGCCTGTCCGCTGACCCGCGCGTGTTCGGCTACTTCGTCCTCCGGCTGCCAGACTTGGCCCCCAACGGCCCCCCGTTCGAGCCCAACCTCCTCAGCGCGGTCCTTGCCCGATCGCAGCTGATCGGGGTGGTGCTCCTCGCCACCGCGATCCTGGCCATCGCGCTGCTCTGCTACCGCTGGTCGCGCTTGGCGCCCCTATATCGCAGCATCTACAGCAGCCGCCGCGTTGACGCAGAGGCAGCTCCGCAAGCGTTCCGAGCATTCGAGGCGCTGGTCGCTCAGGCCTACGGCAGCGCCAGCCGCATGCCCAGACCCAGGTTGATGGTGGTCCGGGACGCGCCGAGCCCTGCCTTTACCATGGGCGTCCTCCCTCCGATTGTCGTGCTATCGGCGGACCTAGTGTCACAACTCGCCGAGCCTGAGCTGCGGGGCATCATGGCGCACGAGCTGGCCCATGTGCGGAGGCTGGACTACATTGGCAGATGGCTGGCCACCATCCTGCGGGACATCATGTTCTGGAACCCATTCGCCCTCCATTGGCACAGCCGGCTCATCGAGGAGCAGGAGGCGGCCGCCGACGAGTACGGAGCCGCACTCCTCGGCGACCCGGTGGCCGTGGCCAGCGGCCTGGTGGAGGTGAGTGCCCACGCCCACCGGCTCCCCGTGGTCTCCGTGGGCCCGGTCTCCGCTTGGCGCGGGCGGACGGAGTTCGACAGGCTGGAGGACCGGGTGGGCCGTCTTGAGGAGGGTGCGCTCCGGCAGGCCGGAGGGGGTGCGTGGTCCAGCTTGGTGGTACATGCCATCCTGGTAGGGTTCCTGATGGCTCAGCCCCGGGTGGTGCTCCCTCTGGCCGACCTTCCCGAGCTGGCGCGGCGGGCTCTTGGGGCGGCCGCTACCACCCTCTGCGGACTCAACTGAGGCGCTGAGGTCCGCCGGCACCTGCAGCGCTGGTGGGTGCATGTGCATCATGGTGCTTGCTTGCTTGAGCCGGACCTCAGGTCATATCCAGTCTCTACGCAGCCTTGACAGCAGCCGCCACCGGTGGTAGGATATTCGTGGACAACGTATATATCTGAGGTGCAGTATAGCTACTGACTGTCACGATGGGAGGCAGTAGCGACATTCAGATAGACCAAGGTGCAGAGCGCCACACTGCGTACTCGCAGTTAGTTCGTTGCGCTAACTACTACAGAGGAGGCGGGAGATGACTGCGCTCAACAAGACGTCTGGGCTGTGGTCGGCGCGCTTGTCGCGTGCCGTCCGTCAATTGGAGGCTGGTGGCGGTTCCGACGTGCAGGGCTACGGCCCGGATTGCTGCTGGGTCATCTGCAACATCTGCTGCTGGGTGAGGTGCTGAGAGAAGATCCAGCGCAGCCATGGGCCATGTACCTGACCAAGTTGGCGAGCCTACACCGGATCAGCCCCGAAACCAGCCTGCTGCTCAACGCTTTGTCGGGGGCCGTGGACCTAGTCAACAACGACGTCAGGGGCAAGCTGTTACAGCTCGGCCTCGGAGGGCGGCCCGCGCTGGAGCAACAGGAAATAGCCATGCTCACCGAGCGTGGCTATCTGTTCGCGAACAAGGGGGAAGAGCAAGCCGCCCTCCGTCGCCTCCACGACTCCTATGAGAAGCTGAGGCTGCAGCGGCCCCTCCAGTTTGTCGTCTTCCCCACCTACTCCTGCAACCTGGCCTGCACCTACTGCTTCGAGAGCAGCAAGTTGCGGTCCAGACCCGAGATCATGACCTCGCAGCAGGTCGCCGATCTGTTCGCCGCGGCGGAGCGGATATCGTCCGAGCAGCCCGACAAGCGGTGCCAGATCGTGCTCTTTGGCGGCGAGCCCTTACTGCCCAGCACCGAGACCGTCGTGGGCGAGATCCTCAGCCTGGCCGCAGAGAAAAGCCTGCCAGCTTACGTGGTCACCAACGGCGTTCACCTCTGCAAGTTCGAGCCGCTCATTCGCCAGCACCTCAACACCCTCAGGGGCGCGCAGATCACCCTCGATGGGCCTCAGAGAGTCCACGACGCCCGCCGCAAGCATGCAGACGGGAGGGGGTCCTTCGCGCAGATCGTGCAGGGGGTAGACCTGTGTCTGAAGCTAGGCGTAGAGGTCAAGCTGCGCGTCAATCTGGACGCGCACAACCTCGGGTCTCTGGAGGAGCTGGCTGACGTGCTCAAGGAGCGAGAGTGGGCCGGGAATCCGGGGTTCCAGTGCCTGCTGGCGCCGGTCACCGATCACCTGGGGTCCGGGCGCTATCCCGACCTCATGCGAGAAGATGAGCTGGTGGCACCGGTGCTGGGGCTGTGGGATCGCCGTCCCGAACTCAGGGAGATGTTAGATTTCCATCTCTTCCGGGTGTTGGACCACCTGATCTCGGTGATCGAATCCGGGGAGCAGGCCTGGTCGCCTCCCAGGTTTCACTACTGCGAGGCCGACCGCGGGGACACGTACGCATTCGGCCCGGACGGCATGGTCTACGCCTGCCCGGAGTCGGTGGGGACCGCGCGTCATGCGGTGGGCCTCTACTCCCCCCGCTTCAAGCTCTGGCCCCGGCGGCTCCAGCACTGGCAGAACCGCAACGTCCTGACCTTGCCCGAGTGTCGTGACTGCAACATTGCGACCTTGTGCGGTGGAGGGTGCGCGTATGCGGCACTGGCCCGGTTCGGCAGTCCGGCCCACGGTGTATGCGGCGGCGCGCCCGAGGTCGTCAAGGCCTATGTGGCCACGCTGCGAAAGCGGTTCGAAGCTCGTGGGCTTGCGCCCGTAGCGTGAAGTGTTGGCTGCCACAAGGTCCCCGCACCTTCAAGGTTCGTGACCTGATGCTGGGTACGGTATCGCCGATGCCTGACTGACCATGTGAGAAGACCCGGGGGGCGGGAGCAACGGAGAGGTCGGATGAGCAAAGCGATGTTCGGGCCGCGAGACACGCGTGCGACACGGGCTGACGAGGTGAGGATTCCCTCGGAGTTGTCCCCGCGACTCGCTCCCTGGCCCGCTGCCCGCTACCCCGATGCCGTCCCCACAGTCGTGCTCAACACCAACCACACCTGCGAGTTGCGTTGCCGGTACTGCTTCGCTCACCCCAGCTCGAATGACTACGCGCGCCGGCCGATGGCCGCGGAGGTCGCCGAGAAGGCAGTGGAGCTGCTGCTGAGCGATCTCGGTGCAGACGCGCCGGTGGTGGTGATCCGGTCCGGGTTGCTTGGTGAGCCACTGCTGGGCCCCGGTTTCGTGGATTCCCTGGGAGCGCATATCAGAGCCCGGGCCCAGCACTACGGCAAGCGAGTGGAGTGGCATTCAGAAGCCACTTTGAGCCTCAGCTCTCCCCTGCCCAGCAAGCATCTTCGAGATGTGCCATGGCTGAGCGTGAGCATTGACGGCCCGCCGGACATCCACGATCGCATGCGCCCTCTGGCCGATGGCAGTGGCTCCTACGGCGGCATCATCAGCGCGCTGACAGCTATCAAGGAGAGTGAAGAGAACCCCTTCGGCCCGAGCCTTGGGGTGGGCGCGACGCTGACCTCGGAGGCGCCTGACGTCACCCGTGTCTTCCTGCATCTGCATGAGCTCGGGTTCGACACGATCAGCATCATCCCGGTGCGTCTGCCGCCCGGCCAGGTGGGAGCCATAGACCTTCGGAGCGTGGACGCCGTGAAGGCCGGCTACTCCCGCTTCGCCGACTTCCTGCTGGCCCAGGAGCCGGACCGGCTCCTCTCCTACCTGCGGCCAATCTTCCACCCTTGGGACTTCTTCGGGAAGTTCCTGCTTCGCACTCTGTGCCCGGGGCGGCTTCCCTATCGCTGCGAGGCCGGCAAGTGGTACGTGGCCGTAGACAGCGACGGGAGCATCTATCCGTGCGCCCCATTCGCGGGTGCGAGAGCCTACCGGATGGGATCGGTGTTCGAGGGAATAGACCCGGAGGCCCAACGGTTCTGGGGAGAGGAGTTGTTCATCGAGCACCGGGAGAGTTGCCGCCAATGCTCGGTTCGGGACATGTGTGGAGGTGGCTGCTACCATCAGGCATTCCTGACAACGGGCCGAGCAGATCAGGTCTGTGCTGCGCAATGCGAGTTAACCAAGCATCTCGCCGAGACCGCCCTGCGCGTTGCGGCCGAGCTCAGGCAGTCGCAGCCGGCAGTGTTGCAGGCACTGCCCGACCACAGGAAGTTCTCACCGCCCTCGGCGAACCCGATCGCCTGCGTGAGGATTGCCGAGGCCGTGCCCGCGGGGGCTAGCCCCAGCGGTTGGCGGAGCCCACGTCCACTTCGCCTGAGCGACCAGTCACTCGTGCGATGGAAGAGGTCGCGGGGCCCAGACGACCTAAGCGCCGAGATCCACCTCGGATGGGACGATGCGCACCTCTACCTGCGCGCGGAAGTGCGTGACGATGCCTTCGTAGCTCCTTCCAGGAGTTCCAGATTCGCCACTGGCGATAGCCTGGAGGTCAGTCTGTTCCCGATGCCATCCCCGGTGTTTCGCTACGGCTTCCTTGTGAGCCGACTCGCCGATGGACCTAACCTGGTAGCGTACGAGGCGGGTCTGGTTGACGGTGCGGTCCCGACGTTGCGCGCCACCCGTGCGAGGGTCAGTGTCCTTCGGCGAGGTGACTTCACCGAGTACCACCTGAGCGTCCCCTGGTCGGACCTGGAGGGGCTGGGCCCGCATCGGGAGGTTGCGCTCTCAATCCGCGTGAACGATGACGATGGTGTTACCCGAGGGTCGCTGGAGTGGCCGACGACCTCCGCTATGGGGATGATGCACTTCCTCGGCGCCGACGCGCAGCCACTACCGTAACACCATGCGGCAGCACCAGAGACGAGAGCGGCGGCGGCTGGCGTGCGCTGGGTCCGGCCGGATGATCAGACGGGTGCGGGGATTGAGGGAGAGGACAGACTTGGGATAGTGGGCTCCGGCCCGGCACGCATGCGGGCTAGGGCGCTACAGGTTCCCCGCAGACGCAGCGAGGGCCGGAGCCCATGCGGACCGCCTTACCTCATGCGCCAACCTTCCCTCGGCCCGGTTGCCTGTGCCACGGACGAGAGCCGGTGGCATCTGAGAGCCCAGTGAGACGCTGGAAGCGTGCTCCTGGAATCCCCTGTGACCCTGTAGGAGGTCACCGTACTACTGAGTTTCGCCGAAAGATGGTGCCATTCCCTCTTGGGGAGAGCACGAGTGCCGAGATCGTCGACGCGGCCATGCTTCTGGCGCAGACGCCTGCGGTCCCGGCGGGCGGCTTGGGCGAGGCCACGGTCGGCCTATGCCACAGCCATCGCCACCTCATCCGGAACAGCCCAGGCATTCAACGCCGGTTGCGTGGAACAGGGGGCATAAGCCAATCAGACCGCCTCCGCACCTGGCTCAAGCGCCTTCGCCAGCGAGAAGGGCCTGACGCGATCCTTGCCAGGCTCCCTGCAAGGGCCGCATTCATCCGATCTCGTCGCGCGAGGTAGCAAAAGGATGCGGGTCGGGGAGAGCGAAGGTTCCAGAGAGCTGACAGGCGACTACGTCGACACGCGAATCATCAGGGCGCAGTCCTGCGCTCCGCGTGCCCTACCCATCATGCGGCTGGCACCGGCCAGGTTGGGATGGCGTTCCGGCCCTGGCAATCGCGCTGAGTAGGGTCGCCGCACCCGTTGCCGGGAACCAGGGCCGGAACGCCGCATACGACTACTGAGGCGAGGATGCCATGTACTCAATGCGACTCACATTCAGGTCGCGCACCTTGCCAACTACCTAGCCGACGGCCGCAGCTCGCCTGCGCGTGAACGGGAAGCAGACTCCGTCCTGTCGTATCACTGGCATACTCTGCAGCCAACTTAGGGCCCATCGGATGAGCGTGTGACGATGGACCGCAGGCAGGTCCAGGAGGGCGGTGGGACTAGATGACACGGTGAGGCGCTGGGAACTCGGGCGCACGGCAGAAGCGACAGGTGGGCCCGCTCTCGTCCCTGGTCAGGAAGCCGACAGTTCTGGTCCGCCAGCGGATCGGGATGCCGCGGCTCGAGAGCGGGCCGCCATTCCGGGCCATGCCTCAACGGCTTCACTCCGGTAAGCCGCGCCGTCCGAGTCTGTGCGCCCCGGAGAGCACGGACCCACACGCCTGACTTGCCCTGCGCGGAACACACCATATGGCGCAACCTGCTACGGGCAAGACGCGAGGAAGATCTCCTCTGCATTGTCCTGGCATCGGGACGCGATGTAATCTACCTCGCCTGTCAAGTCACAGCACCGACGTATCCTCAGACCTCCTCCGACGCACGAGGTGGGTGAAACGTGTACGTATATATCTTAGCATATATCAGGGTCACTGTCAAGCGGCGGTGTCAGGTGCGGGCGTCGGACGCCCCTAGGACCGTTTGCGTATGTCGGGCGCCGATAGGACCGTCCTGAGAGCGTTCTGGACTTGTCGAGGCCGACTTCCTGGCATAGCGTGTGAGGCCGGGGCGCGGCGCCTTCGGGTGCCGTTCTCCTCAGGGCTTGCAGGCCGGCTTCACGGGTCCCTGACAGGTAGAGGGGACCTAACGAGCCGTGTCTGTCCCGAGCTGGCTGCCGGACTAGGGCTCGAACCTAGGACCTACTGATCCAGAGTCAGTCGCTCTACCAACTGAGCTATCCGGCATACCGCTGAAACACTACCATGCCCCGAACGGGGAGTCAACATCGCGCGGGGGCGCCGCTGCTGAGTCTCGCCCTTCGCTAGATATGTTTCATGAACACATACTGCGTGGCGCAGTCGGGAAAGCGCCTCTCGTATTCGCGTTGCAGGCCTTTGTCAATCGTGGGCGTCCTGAGCGTAAGCCTTGACCAGCCGTCTTGCTCCCAGCTTCCCATGACCTCGTATTTCACATTTAGCGATTGAAGCTGGTCACCCGCGTTCAACCCCGGCACTTGAATGAAAAGGTTAGGTTGGAATCCGCAGCTCAGGTAGAAGGCCTCAGCGTCCTCCAGGGCGCCAAGAATAAGGGTATGCTGGCCCATCCCCTTGGCCTGCTTCTCAAGTTCCTGCATCATCGCCGTACCTATGCCCATTCTGCGGGAATCCTCTGCAACTGCCACCGGTCCTACCAGAACATGATCGCCTTCTGTGCTGGCGAGAACGCACCCGCATATCCTGTCTTCCCGCTCCGCAAAGACTAGAAGCTGAGGAGTCTCTGCGAGCTTCGCACGATAGTGCTCTAGCGTATGCGGGCCTGCCGGAAGCCTTAGAACCGAGGCGGCAAAACACCAGACGCGCTGCAGTTGATCTGAGGTTTGTACGGAGCCAAGAGCGTAATCAAGTGCTGATTCAGTCATTCCTGTATTGCTTGCCCTGTATGCTCCCAAACCGGTGCTCCTGGGGGGCGCCGAGAGCGGACAAAGCCTACTTCTTCTTCATCGCTTTCTCGATCTTGGCCCAGGAGTCGCGAAGCGTCGCCGTTCGGTTGAAGCAGAGCCGCTCGGGAGTGGAGTCGCGGTCCACGCAGAAGTAGCCCAGCCGCTCAAACTGATAGCAGGCGCCGACCTGAGCGCCCATGACGCTCGGCTCCACGTAGCAGGGCACCACTTCCAGCGAGTCCGGGTTCAGATTGGAGGTGTAGTCCTGCCCCTCCTCCACGTCATCCGGGTTCGGCTTCAGGAAGAGATGGTCGTACAATCGGGCCTCGGCCTGGATCGCGGATGCCGCCGACACCCAGTGCAGTGTCGCCTTCACTTTGCGACCATCGGGCGCGTCCCCCCCGCGGGTCTCCGGGTCGTAGGTGCAGTGGATCTCGGTGATCTCGCCGGCTGCGTTCTTGACCACCCCCGTGCACGTGACCAGGTACGCGTTCCGCAGTCGAACCTCCCGGCCCGGGGCCAGACGGTGGTACTTCGGCGGCGGCTCCTCCCGGAAGTCGTCGCGCTCCACGTACAGCTCCCTCCCGAACGGCACTTTGCGGGTTCCGGCGCCTGGGTCCTCCGGGTTGTTGATGACATCCAGTTCTTCCACCTGCCCCTCGGGGTAGTTGGTCAGGACGACCTTCACCGGCCTCAGCACGGCCATCACGCGCGGCGCTCGCCGATTCAGATCGTCACGGATGCAGTCTTCCAACACCGCGACATCTACGACGTTGTCGATCTTCGCGACCCCGGCCCTCCGGCAGAACTCACGGATCGATTCCGGCGTGTACCCGCGGCGGCGCAGGCCCGCCAGCGTGGGCAGCCGCGGATCGTCGTACCCCCGGACATGACCGCCTTCGACAAGCTCGATGAACCGGCGCTTGCTCATGACCGTGTGGGTCATGTTCATCCGCGCGAACTCGATCTGGCGCGGATGGTAGATGCCGAGCTGGTCCAGGAACCAGTCGTAGAGCGGGCGATGGTTCTCGTATTCCAGCGAGCAGAGTGAGTGGGTGATCCCCTCGATCGAGTCCTGCAGACCGTGCGCCCAGTCGTACATCGGGTAGATGCACCACTTGGAGCCCTGGCGGTGGTGCTCGGAATGGCGGATCCGGTACATGACGGGATCGCGCAGGAGCAAGTTGGGCGCGGCCATATCTATCTTCGCGCGGAGCGTACGCGCGCCGTCCGGGAACTCGCCGGCGCGCATCCGCTGGAACAGGTCCAGGTTCTCCTCCACGCTGCGGCTGCGATAGGGGCTTTCCACCCCAGGCTTGGTCAGCGTGCCGCGCGTCTCGATGAGCTCCTCGGGCGAGAGGTCACAGACGTAGGCCTTGCCCTGTTTGATGAGTTCCAGGGCCCACTGGTACTGCTGTTCGAAGTAATCGGAGCCGAAGAACAGCCGGTCGCCCCAGTCCACCCCCAGCCAGCGGACGTCGTCGATTATCGCCTCGACGAACTCCTGCTCTTCGCGGGTGGGGTTGGTGTCATCGAACCTCAGGTTGAAGAGGCCGCCGAACTCCTGGGCAATGCTGTAGCTGATCCAGACCGCCTTCGCGTGTCCGATGTGGAGGTAGGCGTTGGGCTCCGGAGGGAAGCGCGTGTGGACGCTGGCGAATCGCCCGGAACGCAGGTCCTCGATGACGGCCTGGCGGATGAAGTTCATCGGCATCGGCGGGCGCCCCAACCTATCTTCTCCAATATGCGACGAGCCCATGACCGCGCAACTCCGTTCTCTCTGTGTTCGGCCTCAGCGTTCGCGGGACACCAGATCGGCGGGCGAACTGAGACACCCGTCAGCCACCCCTGCCTCCATGTTCCAGTGCCCCAGCACCGGCCTCCGGCGGCGCTCCCACCTGGCGACCGGGGTGCGAATGCGCAAGGCACTTCGCCGGGCCGGTAGGGCGTCCCTTCCGTTCGGCACTGAAGGTTGCGCTCACGCCTCGGAGTGAAGGGCGACCCCGGTGTCGGTCGGCCTGGAATGCCGAGGCGTAGGTCCAGCGCGCTGCCACCAGGGAGGCGGAGACCGAGGAGAAGGAGCGGCAAAGGCGATTGCGCCGGGAGGAGGCGGGTCCGTCGGCTGAGGAGGAGGCGGTGTTGTTGGCGGAGTGGGGCCAGGGGGGATGCCACAGGACTTCCGGAGCCTGCTGATGGAGGCGCGCACCTCCCCGTCACCGGCCGCCGACAAGTAACCACCAAAGCGATAGGCGGATGTGGGGCGCCTGTAGGGCCGCCGCGAGAGCGCGGACGCTGGTGGCCGCAGGGAGTGGGCCCGCATCGCTGCAGCCATGGATCGCAGACTGCCCTCAGGTCGCCGGAAGACTGCGCGCCACGCTTGCCAGCCCGCCAGAGGCGGGTGAACCTCTGGCTGGTTGGCTTCAGGGCCGCTCGGCAGGTGGGTGATGGTAGAGGGGTGCGGCGGTCTCCCCCAGGGGCGACAGACCCCCGGGCTGGGACTCAGGCCGAGGGGCAGCCCGAAGCCCGGGGGTGCCCAGGGGCCGTCAGAGGGATCGCGGCCCGCGCCAGGCACAGGCTGCTGCGACAGCCCGGTTGTCCCAGCCTTCTGCCCTCCTCCTGGCGCGGATACGCCTCCGGTAATGCCCTCTACTCGAGGCAGATCACAGGACAGGAAGCCATACGAGCACGCGCCCCTATGGCCGCGCGGGGGCTCGCGTCAGCAGGCCGCTCGGACGTGTGTCTGGATCATCCGGCTGAGCGGCCAGCGGCGTCGCCGCCATCAGGCCCTCCAGATCGGGCCTCAGTGTATCTGCGGCCTTTGCAGACCGCCCATGACTTCTTTGGCCCAGCGCACATACTCCGGCCGCTGTACGAACTGACAGGCGCAGTAGACGCGCAGGCCGTCGAGCCTCCCGGCATTGATGTAATCGACGTAGAGCTTGAGAGTATCCTTGAACTCCTGCTCCGTGAGCCAGTGTCCGCGACGGGAGCCGCTGTTGATGTAGAGGCCGCCGATGATGATCTTGCCAGCATGCTGAGCTCTTGCCGCGGTTAGGTGCTTGTCAGCATCGGCGAGGTTGCGCGGATCCCACAGATTGAGGATGACGCCCTGGTAGTCGAAGTCATAGGCGCGGTTCTCGTTACCGCGGTGCGGGTAGTGGGGCACCCAGAGATCGAGCTGCGGATTGACGGACTTGGCCGCGGCGATGATCTCACGCCACTGCTCCATCGTTCGGTGGCCATCCTCGATCTCGTCGTAGAAGTCGTTGAGGTAGAGGCCGATGATCTCCTTATGCTGGAGCGAGAGCCCCGCGATCCAGCGGGCGGTCTTGAGCGACCCTTCGTGGGTCCAGCCCCAGGCGGCACGGTCGATCTTGGGAATGACATGTCTGATGCCCGGGACCTTGAGGGCCTGGTACATCTGCGTGTCCTCCCACCGCTGACCGCTGTACTCGGGGTCATCCGTCCACACGGTGTTGAACCCGAGCTCCTTCACGAGGGAAGTGACGTCCACTTGGGGCTCGTGCTGCCAGAGGCAGATCAGCGGACGGTCGTAGGATCTCGCGGCGCGGGCCTGGGTGGGGCCTGCGGCCTCGGTGCCCGCGTTGCTGCGGTTGTCGGCAGGCAGTAAAGGACCCGCCGATACTGCGAGGACGAAGGCGACTGTGATAGCCGCGCACGATGACCTAGACATGTCGGCCTCCCTTTCGCGTCAGTTCGCGAGGCACTGCTCATCTTGATGTTTACTCGCCATAAACACAGCCTCCTGCCTGCCTCCGACGATGACGGGAAGCAGGCGCGAGCCGCTGGCACGTCCGGCCGAGTGTCCGGCGAGACGCCGCCGGGTGGGTCCGCGCGGCCTCGGCCGCTCTCCATGCGTGCGGCTGCAGACTCCGCCCCACGCTGGCTTCAGGACCGCGCTCGGGAGCGGGGCGGAGGTAGGACCGCGGCGCCTGGGGACTGTCCGCTCTGGGCGAGTAAATGCATAAGTGTGTCGTATGGGCTCAGTCCTCTCCTCAGTGCTATCCTACCGACGCGTCTGTCGATGGGCCCAGAGCGCCGGTTGGTCTTCCATGCCGGTGGGTATGCCAGTAGCATAACGGTCTTATGGCTGGTGCTGCTATGCCCAAGGCGCTGTTGGTCGGCTTCATCCTCACGCTAGGTCTCGCGTTGGTGTTGGCCATCGGATTGCTTCCTGCTTCTCGAGCCGCAAAGGGCCGGCGGTCCGGGGCAGTCGCGACCTTTGGCGCCGGCTGTTTCTGGGGAGTGGAGGCGGCCTTCAGAGGCTTGCCCGGCGTCACCGGGACGCGCGTCGGGTACGCAGGCGGCGATACCGCCGATCCCAGCTACGAGGAGGTCTGCTCAGGAGTCACTGGCCACACGGAGGTGGTGGAGGTGACCTACGACCCAGTGCAGATCTCCTATGATGCGCTGCTGGAGACGTTCTGGGAGCAGCATGACCCGACCGCTCCGCACAAGACCCAATACCGTTCGGTGATCTTCTACCACGCGCCCGAGCAGCGGGAGGCGGCGGAACGCGCAAAGCAGCGGCTGGCGGCATCCGGAAAGTACGGGCGTCCGCTCCTCACTGAGATTCTGCCTGTGCCCACCTTCTACCCCGCAGAGGAGTACCACCAGCACTTCTACGAGAAGCGGGGGCTAGGGGAGTGTGCCGCTGGGAAGGGCGCAGAGACGTCGAGCGCGGACAAGCCCATTCGCCTGTTCTCCGTGGATCTAGGCGACTTCATGGAAGCCGCGCCCGTCGCTAAGAGCGAGGGGGAGTGGCGAGCCGCCTTGACGAAGGAGCAGTATCAGGTCACCCGGCAGGCGGGGACCGAGCCGCCTTTCGCCAACGCCTACTGGGACAACCACGCGACCGGTATCTACCGCTGTGTCTGCTGCGGCAATGACCTGTTCACCTCGGAGTCGAAGTTCGATTCCGGTACCGGCTGGCCCAGCTTCTGGGCTCCGGTGGCGGACGAGAACCTCCTCACCGTCCCCGACACGACCTCCGGCATGACACGCACGGAGGTGCGGTGTCGGCGGTGCGGCGCCCATCTGGGACACGTCTTCGAAGATGGTCCCCAGCCCACCGGCCTGCGCTACTGCATGAACTCGGCAGCCCTGCTCTTCGTGCCGAGAGAGAGTCTCTCTTCTGCCAGGTAGACGGGAGGCGCGGGAGGCATTGACCTCCGCTAGCCTACGCCACCGAAACGATTCGCCGGCAGATCGGCCACCTGGGCCTGCAGGTCCTCCACCTCCAGATGGGTGTAGCGCTGGGTAGTGGGCAGCTAAGAGAGTCACCGACCCTTCCTCAGCAGCGCCGCGTAGCACCACCGGATGTGCGGCCTTCGGACGACACTCAGACCCGCTCGGCTGGCCGCTGCCAGAGTCTCCTCAAAGGTTTGGGGGGAGACGTGTCTAGCGGGTTCGGCGACGAGGCACTGCGCATCAGGTTTGAGTGCCTGGGCAACTTCAGCGAAGAAGCTCGACACATCTGGCACCTCGTGCACTACGGCGAAAACCAGGACGAAGTCCATCTTGCCCGCAAGATCCGTCACGCCCAGGGAGGTCGGCGAGCACACGCGCGTGATAATCCGCTCTGCCAGCCGCTCTGCCGCCGCGCGTTTTCGCAGGGAGCGCAGCATTGCCTCCTGAACATCCACGCAGACCACCGTCCCGTTGGGGCCGACCATCCGGACCATGGGTACCGTGAAGAAGCCCATGCCGGGCCCCACGTCGGCCACCGTCATTCCGGACGCAACGAGGCCAGCGAGGACTTGCTCTGGCTTGTGAACGAGGCGCCGCAGGGGACTCACCAGGCAGTAACCGATCCAGGGGGGACACAGCCATTGGGCCATAAGCAACGACTTCTGCTTCGTCGGTCGCCGCGCCTTTCACCCGTCGTCCGGCGGCGGCAACACGTCAGGGCCGGACATGACGCGCGTCCGCCTGCCAACGGCGTCAGTTGCGGCACAAGTTTCCCGCCATTTCCGCCAGCTGCGCTTGCAGATCCTCGACTTCGAGGTGAGTGTAGCGCTGGGTCGTGGTCACCCAAGCGTGACCCAGGAGCTCTTGCACGGCCCGCAGGTTGGGCCGGGCGCGCAGGGCATGGGTGGCGGAGGTGCGGCGCAGCACATGCGGCCCGGAGCGATCGGTGACGCCGGCCGCTCGGAGGTAGCGTGGCTGACCAGTGGATATGGCATAGTACCGATAGGTCTACCGAGACGGACCGATCCCATCGACGGGTTCCACGGATATGGACAGCAGGGCGACGAAGACACTGGTGATGGCGGGGCTGCTCATCGGCTCCGTGATCGGAGGTTGCGTCCCCAGCCTGCTCGGGGCTGGCTTTCTCTCGATCTGGGGGGTGCTGGGCAGCACCCTGGGGGCCATTCTGGGTGTATGGCTCGCCTACCGATTCGCCTCCGATTAGGGTCCTTCCGATCCGACGTTGAGCCATCGCGCGGTTCACCGGGCTCGGACGCGCCAGCCTCCAGACGCTGCGCCCTATGCCTCTACCCGATTCCCCAGCAGTCCTGCCACCTGCGCTTGCAGATCCTCGACTTCGAGGTGAGTGTAGCGCTGGGTGGTGGTGACCCAGGCGTGGCCCAGGAGTTCCTGCACCGCCCGCAGATTGGGCCGGGCGCGCAGGGCGTGGGTGGGGCAGCAGATGGCTTGCGGCGGCACGAGGGCATCGCCCCGGTCTATTGAAGCCTTATGCGTATCGCCCAGCCGACGAACGTGCGAGTAGGGTACCGAGCACAACAGCAGGGGGTGCGGCCATGAGATGGTCACGGGGCAAAGTGGGCGCGGTGCTGGTGTGTCTGATGCTACTGGCGGGTGAGTGTGCCTGGGCGGACCCGTTTGGTCCGGGTCCGTGGCGCTTTCTGGAGGGGGTATCCATTGTCTTCGTCCTCGAGCCTCTGGTCGTGCTGGCGGAGGCCTTGGCGTATACGAAGTTCGCCGGGCTCCGGTTCCTTCGCGCTCTGGGAACCTCCTTTGTTGCGAACGCCGCGAGCTACCTCGCGGGAGTGCTGTTCTGGTTCGCGGTGAGCCCGTCCCCTCTCTCCGGCAGCTTGGCCGGCCGGGAGGCCCGTTGGGTCTTGGTCATCGCGCTGGCGCTGGTGGTGGAGGTGCCGATAGTGGTGGGCATCAACCGTCGCACCGTTGACTACAAGCAGCTGCGCACCTGTGCCATTTACGCCAACTGCGCATCCTGTATCTTCGTCTGGGTGCTCGTGGACATTCACCAGGGGATATTCGCCACGCTGGTGCTGCTGGTCGCTGTTATCGTCGCCACAGCGCTGCTGGCCTCGGCACGCGCATCTGCCCCCGGGCAGGAGGCGCTGTCAGGTGCGAGGGATGGCAAGGCGACGGCTCCGACAGACGAGACAGATCTGACCTGGCGCTGCCCCTGTGGCGAGGTCAATGTCGGGATGGCTAGCGTGTGCCGATCCTGTGAGAGGCCGCGGGCCCTAGACGACGACGCGGAGTAGCCAGGTATCGGGAGGATCCCTCTCGATCTGCCGGGGATGAAGAGGAACCTACTGCAACTCAGGAACCAAACGCAGTGTGAAGGAAGGGAAGCTGGCATGAATCTCGATCCGATCCGACTTCTCAGACCCGAAAAGGACGGAGGCAAGTCTGTCCTGGCGTCCTTGTGGGCCAGACGGACGGTGCGGGAGATCAGCGCGAAGAGGCTGCCTTTGCAGACCCTGTCCAATCTCCTT
>Ga0315277_10001154_pt1 | contig 39083 bp, 39 predicted proteins | sample YL17G05_15_MG_FD_203695 | JGI IMG/M metagenome (GOLD analysis project Ga0315277, IMG submission 203695) | Sediment microbial communities from Yellowstone Lake, YNP, Wyoming, USA - YL17G05_15 | ecosystem: Environmental > Aquatic > Freshwater > Lake > Sediment | place: USA: Wyoming | collected...
GGAGGCTGATGAAAACCGTGATGGCAAAGTGGGCTTCGTTCATGGCGGCGATCCCGCAAAGTCATGGAAATGGATACGGATTTGCATTATTTCGCAGAGACTCCGTATCGTCAAACACGAAATCGGGACAGGCGCCGAAGTAACCGGCCTGGCCGGTCTGATTCAATACGGTGAATCAGCCCAGATATAGCAAGCCGCCCAGCCGGATCATAATTTGGGAGGGCCCGGCGACGGAGAATCCAGGGGCTCGCTCCCTGCCGTTCCGGCTTCAGGAAGGTTCATGAACACCAGGATTGAGGAAGCGATGCGCTCTGCGGAGGCACGATCCGTGTTGTACACGATGTCATAGAAGCAAAGGTCATCGAACTCCCGCCTGAAGTAATGACGGATGAATTTCCTCCGCTCCTCGTCGTCGGCCTCCATGCGGCGGCGAGCCTCTTCCGGTGTCGCCTTCCAGCTCTTGCTGAGTCGCTGGACCCGAACCTCGGGCGACGCCGTAATGCGCACGTTCAACCCCTGCGCGTTTTCCCTCAGGGCGAAATTGGCCCCCCTGCCGACGAGGATGGCAGAGCCATGTTTCGCCATACATACCAGAGTCACAAGCAGGGCCTCATGATACTCCTCGGCCCCAAAGGAAGCATACTCGGGCATCCTCAAAAGACGCGAGATTGCATCCTGAATGAGGTTTTGAGACTTCTGATCCAGCTGGCGAACCAAGTTTTCACGGACGTGACTGTTCCTAGCAATCCAGGTCACAATTTCCTTGTCAAAGACGTGCCATCCCAGACGCTGGGCCAATTCCTGCGCGATTTCATTTCCCAGACTGCCCTCGTCCCTTGCGATGGTCAGAAACCGCAAACCAGACTCTTCTTTGAGCTTCTCCCGCGCCGCCTCGCGCCGGGCATTCCATAAGCGCAGCTGTTGCTCGACAAGGTCTTCAGAGAGGTTGGGCTCGTCTGTCCCTATATATTCCATTTTAGGTTCCTTTCATCTCTTTCTTTATTGTGCGATGCGGGCGCTTCAGCGCCGTCTCCATCGAAGAAGAGGTAGTCACTGAATCACTCGGCATGTTTTCTCGCTAATAACGACCGGTGCGAGTCGAGAATCCGAAAAGCGGCCAGCTTGACCTGATCGTTTACCAGGAACCACGCCAGCGCATAACCCCACACCGCCAGTGCCCAGCCCCAGCCGATTGCGGGCATCAACAGTCCATAGACCGCTATCAACGCCGCCCGCACGCCGGGCACCTTGTTGGCCGCAACGCAAGCCCCTACCCCGCTGCCGCAGATGGCCAAGCCCCGGGGGGGACCTCACCCCTCGCCACCGCCCTGGCCAGGGGAACCACAAAATCCGGGTAGTCATCTCCCATGACCAACTCATGGGCGCCGAAGTCCGCCACCTCATAACCGGCGGCCTTGAGGGCCGAAGTCAGTTGCACTTTCAACTCAAACCCACCGTGGTCTGCAGCTATGCCAATGCGCATCATTTCTCCTCTACGCTCAGCGCTTCAAACCCGGAGATGACGTCGAACAGTTCCTCGTCGATGCCACTCTGGCGCAAACGATGGAATGTCCGGTTGAGGTCCTCCAGCAATTCGTCGATGTTTTTGTCGGCGCGTTGCATCGCCGCCAGGCGGCTCGCGTTCTCGCTCGCGAGGGATTCGGCGCACGCCCGGAAGAGCGAGACAAAGAGATATTCGCGGATGAGCGCCCGCAAGGTCGCGGTGCCACTACCCATGACTTCGGGCAAGCTTCGCGTCGGCCAGGGAAGTTCGGCCAGTTTGCGCCGCCAGTTTTCGTCCAGTGGTAGCAGTCGCTGACTGACAGGCGCATAAACCGCCCCGGACGTGGGGTGGTTGTAGAAGAGGTGGAGTTCGGTGACCTCACCCCTGCTGTGGCGCGTCTCGCTCTCCACGAGAATCTGCCCGACGAGCGGGGTGATGGCCTTGACGGAGTTCGGCACGGTGAAGAGTCCCATCAGCGGCAGGCGCGCGTCCGCCAGGCGCGCATGAACGCGCTCACCGACGGCCCAGACCACGGGTTTGGCCGGCAGAGCCGCCAGCGTCTTGACCGCATAATCGGCCACCACATCATTAAACTGGCCCACTAGTCCCTGGTCTGAACCGAACACGACGGCGCCAATCGCACCCGCAACTGTTTGTCTTTTCCGTTCTGCAATCAAGGGCGCCGGCCCGCTTTCCCGGAAGCATGCGCCCAACCCCAGCTCCACCGTGCGATAGTAGTCGGCCAACGCGCGCACCGATTTCTCGTATTGTCCGATGCTCGATGCGGCCACGGCCTTCATCGTGCGGACGACGGATTGGAGATCCCCGGCTCCGCCGATCTTTCGGCGCAGACTCGCCGTGGTGTCGCTCATGACTGCTCCGTGAGTTTCGGCCCAGGCGGAGGCGGGTCAGTCCTGCGACTCTTTTGATCGCGCAGCCGCCCGAGGGTGCTCTCGATCAATCTGGTCAATTTATCTGCAGCGCCGTCGACGGCTTGGTCCAAGGTCGCTGCCTGGTGAGTGACCGCGATGGGCTGGCGGCCTTCGAGGCGGGCTTCCATCATGCAGCGCTTGTCGTTCTGACTGCTCTTGTGGCTGCTCTCGTCGCTCAGGTGGACCTCCACTCGCGTGATGTGATCGCTGATTCGGCTCAGGGCACTCTCCACTACCTGCTTTACCCGAGCGGCCAGCGCCTCGTGACCTTCGATGTTGTGGTCGGTGTTGATTTGGACCTGCATGGTGTTCTCCTGTTGTGATTGTGATTGGCTCGATACCGGTAGGTGGCAGCTAGTCCCGTCCGCCCCGGCATCCGCTTGGCCGGAATAACCAGGACCCGGCCGCCGATCTCCCAGCACAGGCTCGCGATGGTGTTGCTCACGACTTCTCCTTGGGTGCCGCCTTGGGCTCGGGTTCAGCCTTGGTCTCATCCGGCTTGGCCCCGGGCTTCGACTTCGGTTCGGCTTTCGCTTCAGGTTTGGGCTGCTCTTCGGTCACTTGTTCCGGCTTAGGCTTGGGTTCAGGCTTGGGCTGGAAGCGAGCAAGCGATTTGCGGGCGATTTGGATAATCGTTGCACGATCCTCGTCGCTCAATTTTTCGGCGGTATCCAATCGCTCGCGCACCTCCGCCGGGATATCCGCCGCCGCCTCGCGTAGGGCGTGCTCGGCGTCTGTCATCTGGCCAAGCGGCACGCGGTCGAAGAGTTCTGCGGTCAACGCCAGCAGCACGGCGATTTGCGCGGGCACGGACACCGGGGCGAATTCCGGCTGTTTGAGGCAGGCGCGAATTCGCCGTCCGTGCTCGATGATCTTGCGGGTGTCTTCATCCAGGCGGGCTCCGAACCGGGAAAAGGTTTCGAGTTCCTCAAACTGCGCGTAGGCGAGCTTGAGGTCGCCCGCCACCACGCGGTAGGCCGCGCGTTGCGCCTTGCCGCCAACGCGCGAAACGGATTTTCCGACATCGACCGCGGGCAGCACGCCCAATTCGAACAGCGACGGCGAGAGGTAGATCTGCCCATCCGTGATCGAAATCAAGTTGGTCGGAATATAGGCGGAAATGTCCTGCGCTTCGGTCTCGATGATGGGCAGCGCGGTGAGGGAGCCGCCGCCGAGTTCCTTGCGCAAGTGCGTCGCACGTTCGAGCAGCCGCGAGTGGATATAAAAGATGTCGCCGGGAAACGCTTCGCGGCCGGGCGGACGGCGCAGCAAGAGAGAGAGTTCGCGGTAGGCGCGCGCGTGATGGGTGAGGTCGTCGTAAACGATCAGCACATCTCGGCCCGCTTCCATGAAAGACTCCGCGATGCTGGTCGCGGCATAAGGAGCGATGTAAGCGAGACCCGGCGGGTCGTTGCCCTCGGTCACGACGAGGACGGTGTAATCCATCGCGCCCTTTTCCCGCAAGGTTGCCACGGCCTTCGCGACGGCGGACGCGCGCTGACCGATGGCACAATAAACGCATAGCACATGGTGGTCGCGCTGGTTGAGGATGGTGTCGATCGCAATGGCGGTCTTGCCCGTCTGGCGGTCGCCGAGAATCAACTCGCGCTGGCCGCGCCCAACGGGAATGAGCGCATCGATCACTTTGAGGCCGGTCTGGAGAGGCACCGTGACGGGCGCGCGGTCCATGATGGGCGCGGCGGGGCGTTCGACGGGCAGGCGCTTGCTGGAGGCCACCGGCCCGTTGCCATCGAGTGGCCGGCCGAGCGGGTCGATGACACGCCCCAGCAATCCATCGCCCACGGCCACGTCCATGACCCGGCCGGTGCGCTGGACTTCATCTCCCGCGTGGAGATGCCAGTATTCGCCGAGCAGAACGACGCCAATTTCGTCCGCGTCCACGTTGAACGCAATGCCGAGCACATCGCCGGGAAACGTCACCAATTCATCAAAGCCCACGCCGGGGAGACCCGACACCGTGGCGATGCCGGTGGCGACACTGGTGATCGTGCCCACCTCCCGTGGCCTCAGTTGCGGCGTGAATGCTTCCCGCACTTGGCGTATTCCAGCAAACGCGCTGTCGAAAACGTTCTGGAGGCTCTCAGGTTCCATGTTCATTGGCTCTTTGTTTCGGGCTTAGGCTCTTCAGGTTTAGGCTCGGCCTTGGCTTCAGGTTTGGTCTCGGCCTTGGCTTCAGGTTTGGTCTCGGCCTTGGCTTCAGGCTTAGGCTCGGCTTTGGCCTCAGGCTTAGGCTCGGCTTTGGCTTCAGGTTTGTCCTTCTCTTTCAGAAGTTCATCGACGCCCTTTTCCAGCGACGCCAGATAATCTGCGATGCTCCAAGACACTTTTTGTCCATTCGTGGTGAGTTCGATCCCGCTGATCAAGTCCGGCGCGGTCTCGAACCGGATGTGGATTTCAGCCGAGAAGGTTTCGTTGAGCGCATTTTGTATCGCCGCGCGTTGCTCCACAGGCAGGTCAAACGCGCTGCGCACGACCGCGGGGTCAGACGCTGTCTTGAGGACCTTGGCGAGGCCTGCTTTCGCCTGGCCATCCATCTCTCGCAAGCGGCGAGTGAACACCTCGCTCAGGCGTTCTTCCAAACTCGTCGTGGCGAGATCCGCCAGCGCCTTTCGCGCGATGGCAAACACTTCCTGCTGGGTCCGGCGACTGATGGCTTGATTTAGGTTATGGGCGTCGTTTCTCAGCGTTTCCTGTCGCTTGGCACTCAAGGCGGCGGCCTCCTGCCGCGCTTCGTCGAGGAGCCGCTGACGTTCGGCTTTCGCCTCGTCTGTCGCTTTGCTCAAGAGCGCGGCGCGCTGTTGGTCAAACTCCTCGTTTTTGTGCTTGAACTCGTCGCTCTCCTTTTGCGCTTCAGCCTTTTTCGCGTCGGCGTTCGCGAGTTCTGTGGCGATCCGCTTCTCCCGCTCATCGATGGCGTGGAGGATAGGTTTGTAAAGAAAGCGCTTCATCAACCACACCAGGATGAGAAAGTTGAGCGCCTGTGCTCCGGCCGTGAACCAATCGATTAACATAGGTTTACTTTCCTGTGGATTGGGCGATGACGTGGTTCCAGAACGGGTTGGCGAAGATGAGAATCATCGAGACCACGAAGCAGTAGATGGCCGTGGACTCGATCATCGCGAGGCCCACGAACAAGGTCCGGGTGATGGTAGCGGAGCCATCAGGCTGCTGGGCCAGCGAACTCAGCGCCGAGGCGACCGCCCTCCCTTCCGCCAGCGCAGGCCCCATACAGCCGAAACCGGTGGTGATGCCGGCGATGACAATTGATGCCACCGCGATAATAGTCATGTTATCCATAGTATCTCCTCTTGTTGTCGTAGTTCATGCTTCAATGCTTTGCATCGGGTTCAGGCTTGGGCTTACGGACGCGCGTGGCGGCCGCGATGTAAACCGCTGCCAGGATGCTGAAGATGTAGGCCTGCACCATGCCGGTGAGCAGACCGAGCGCCGTCATAATGATCGGGAAGATGAAGGGCGTAATAGTGAGTAGGATAGCGATAATCATCGCCCCGCTCATCATGTTGCCGAACAAACGGACGGCCAGGGCCAGTGTGCGCGAAAGTTCGCTGATGATGTTAAACGGCAGCATGATGAACGTCGGCTTCACATAGGACTTGAGGTAGTTGCCCACCCCTTGCTCCTCGATTCCGAAGAACGGCACGGCCGCAAACACGCACAGCGCGAGTGCAGCCGTGGTCGAGAGCGAGCCAGTCGGCGGCTCGTAGCCGGGAATGACGGTGCAGAGGCTGGCTGCGGCGACAAACAGGAAGAGCGTGCCCAGAAAGCCGAGATATTTCTGCGGCTGACTCAGGCCTACCTCTTCAATTTGTTTCTCGATGCCGGTGACGACGATTTCGAGAAGGTTCTGCCAGCGGGAACGTTTCAGACCTGTGGAAAGTTTGCGCGTAATGATTTTTGAACCGATGGCCAGGACGAGCATCAGTCCCCACGTAATCACAATCGTGGCGTTGAGTTTAAGAAACCCGTGTTGCCAAAAGATAATCTCGTCGGGACTAAGGTGCATGGCTGGCCTCCCGTGCCAGGTAAGTTGGCTTTTCTGCCGCTCGGGTGAGCCGCGTCACGATAAGGCGCGCAATGACAAATCCAAGGAGGCACACCAGCAGCCTCTCCCAATGACCGCGCGCGATAAAATAGAAACCAGCCAGGGCAATGCTCGTTCGCAGCAACAGGCTGCCAAAGAACCAAAGCGCCGGCCGTTTGGATGAAACCCCCTTCTGAACCGTCCACCAAAGGCCGCCGAAGAACATCGCACCGAGCAAAACGCCCGTCACCAAAGCCAGCACCAGAGTCAAAGTTTCATTCGTCATTATTCTCCTGTTCCTCTCGCATTTCCTTGTCTTCCTTACGCACCCAATGCCAGGCATTCAAACAGCCGATGACCAGGCCGATGACCAGCAGCATCAGCGTCCAGGAATGGCTTCCTGGATGGCGATTGTCCAGCCAGATTCCTAACGCTGCGCCGAGCAGCGTCGGAACCACCACCGACCAGCCGATAAGCCCCATCATGCCCAAGCCAAACCAGACGCCCTGCGTGGAGCTACGCCGCGCCTTGAGCTTGCGCGCCGCCTTCGCGCCGACCTCCCGACTGAAGGCAGTCCGGTCTTTCGCGCTCTCGATTTCCGATTTTTCACTCATGATGAAACTCCGCTAAACGGCTGATGAAACCGCTCTCCATTTTCGCCATCACCGAGCGGACGCTCTGCTCCCGTTCGTTCAGGTTCAGAAACTCCCGCTCCACCGCCTCACGCAGTTGGCCGAGGTCCGTTCCGCCAATTGCGTTGCGCACGGAGACGAGCACGTCCGGGCCGGTCTTGACCAGCACTCCTTCATCGACGGCCACGTAAACCTCGCCCTCCGTTTCGTTTTCGTAGATCAGAATCCCGGGCGCGAGCGCCGCGACGCAGTCCAGTCGGTGTGGCAAGAGTCCGAACGAGCCCTCGCGGGTCTCCGCAACGATGCGCGAAACGCCGGTTTTCTCGGCGAAGATTTGGAACGGCAGGAGAACCTTAAGATGCATGAGTGTCGGCTGCATGTTCGACCTCCGGTTTAGGTTTCGGCTCGGGCTTCGGCTGCGGTTCGGACTTGGCTTTGGACTTGGAATCGGCGGCAGGCTTCGGGTCGGCCTTCGCCGCAAGTTTGGCACCGGGTTCGGCCTTGGCTTCTGGTTTGTCGGGCGGGGCCTTTTTCTTCGCCTCGTCAATCGCCCCGATCATGTAGAGAGCGCGCTCCGGGTAGTCTTTGAATTCATCGCGCAGGATGCGTTCGCAGCCCTCGAGCGAGTCTTTGAGGCTGACGAGTTTTCCCTTGATGCCGCTAAACTGCTCGGTGGCGAAAAACGGCTGCGTGAGGAATCGCTCCAGCCGCCGGGCGCGGGCGACCACCTTGCGGTCGTCCGGCGACAGTTGTTCCAGGCCGAGCATGGCGATGACGTCCTTGAGATCTTGATACTGCGCAAGCGTCCGCCTGATTTGCTGTGCCAGGAGATAGTGTCGTTCGCCGACGATGCCGGGCGTGGCCATTTTGGAGCTAGATTGCAGCAGATCGATAGCCGGGTAAAGTCCTTCACTCGCCCGCTTGCGCGAAAGCACGATGGATGCCGAGAGATGCGAAAATGTGTGCACCGCCGCCGGGTCCGTCAAATCGTCCGCCGGCACATACACCGCCTGGATTGAGGTGATGGCGCCCGTGTCGGTGTTGGCGATGCGCTCCTCCAACCGCGACAACTCGGTGCCCATCGTGGGCTGATAGCCCAGGCGCGACGGCATCTGCCCCATCATCCCGGACACCTCCATGCCGGCCTGGATGAACCGGAAAATATTATCGATCAGCAGCAGCACATCGCGATGCTCGTCGTCCCGGAAATACTCGGCCATCGTCAGCGCCGCATGGCCCACGCGGAACCGGCTACCCGGCGGCTCGTTCATCTGCCCGAACACCATCACCATGTTCGGCAGTACGCCTGCCTCCTTCATGTCACGGTAAAGTTCCTCCCCTTCTCGACAACGTTCGCCGATGCCGCAAAAAATGCTTACGCCCTTTTGGTGCCCGATCATGTTATGGATCATTTCGGTGAGCAATACGGTCTTGCCCACGCCTGCCCCGCCGAAAAGTCCCGCCTTGCCGCCGCGCTCCAGCGGCACGAGCACATCGATGACCTTGATGCCAGTTTCAAAGATTTCAGATTTGGTGGATCGTCGTGCCAGCGGCGGCGGAGCCCGATGCACAGAACGCCATTGGACATCGAACAACGCCGCTTCACGGTCGATGGCGTTCCCGAAAACGTCGAACATACGCGAGAGAACCCCTTTGCCCACCGGCGCTTTTAACGGCCCGCCCGTGTCTTCCACCGCGATGCCGCGGGCGAGGCCTTGGGTGGGGGTCAACGCGATTCCACGCACGCGATGCGCGTCAAGTTGAGCTAAAACCTCGATGGCAATTTCCCCCTCCTTCGCGTGCAGCAACGAGTAAATAGGCGGCAAATGTGCATCGAACCGTATATCTACGACACTGCCTCGCACCGAGACCACCGTGCCGAGGTTCGAAGGACTGGTTTTATCGCCCATGCAACAGCTCCTTGGATCTCCTGTAGCGCCGGATCAGGGTGTTGGTTGAGCTATCGTGCCTGAGTTGGCCCTTGGCCCCGGCCTCAAGTTCGGGGATGATGCGCCCGGCAAGCGCCTTCCCCAGTTCGACCCCCCACTGGTCAAATGAGTCAATATCCCAAATGGCGCCTTGAGTGAAGACGCTGTGTTCGTACAGTGCGACAAGCTTCCCCAGCGCCCCCGGAGTCAGCCGTTCCAGGAGGATCGTGCTGGACGGACGGTTGCCCTCGAAGGTTTTGTGCGGCACCAGCCATGCCGGCGTGCTCCCGGCCCGCACCTCCTCCGGCGTTTTGCCGAAGGCCAGCGCCTCTGCCTGGGCAAACATGTTGGCCAGGAGCAAGTCGTGGTGGCGGCCGAGAGGGTGAAGCGGCTGAACAAACCCGATGAAGTCGCAGGGGATGAGCTTGGTCCCCTGATGAATCAGTTGGTAGAAGGAATGCTGGCCATTGGTACCCGGCTCCCCCCAGTAAATTGGCCCGGTTTGGCAGACAACCTCAGTCCCATCAAGCGTGACGTGCTTGCCATTGCTCTCCATCGTCAATTGCTGGAGGTAAGCCGGGAAGCGCTTCAAGTACTGCTCATACGGAAGAACCGCCATGGTCTGCGCACCGAAGAAGTTGTTGTACCAGAGGCTCAGGAGTCCCATGAGCACCGGCAAGTTGCGCTCGAAAGGGGCAGTGCGAAAATGCTCGTCCATCTGGTGGAAACCGTCGAGCATGGCGCGGAAATCTTCGGGGCCAATGGCGATCATCGTCGAGAGGCCAATCGCCGAGTCCATTGAGTACCGCCCGCCAACCCAATCCCAAAACTCGAACATATTTGCGGTGTCGATGCCGAACATAGCCACTTCGACGGCGTTGGTCGAGACCGCGACGAAATGCCTGGCAACAGCAGCGGGATGTTTCAAAGTCTCGAGGGCCCAGTCGCGGGCCGTGTGCGCGTTGGTCATCGTCTCCAGGGTCGTAAAGGTCTTCGACGAGATGATGAAAAGTGTTTCCTCAGCGTCGAGGTCGCGGGTGGCCTCGGCGAAGTCGGTGCCGTCGATGTTGGAGACGAAGCGGAAGGCCAGGTCGCGCCGGCTGTAATGCCGCAATGCCTCGTACGCCATCACCGGCCCCAGGTCAGACCCACCGATGCCGATATTGATGACGTTGCGGATCGGCTTGCCGGTGTGGCCCTTCCACTCCCCACTGCGCAGCCGGGTGGAAAAGTCGGCCATCTTGTCGAGCACGGCGTGGACCTGAGGCACGACGTCTTCGCCGTCTGCGACGATGGATTGCCCTTTGGGGGCGCGCAGGGCCACGTGCAGGACGGCCCGCTTCTCCGTGACGTTGATCTTCTCGCCCCGGAACATGGCATCGATGCGAGCCCGCAGGCCAGACTCCTCCGTCAATTGCAAAAGGAGCCTGAGTGTTTCGTCGGTGATGCGATGCTTCGAATAGTCAAAGTAGATGCCGACGGCCTCAACTGTCATGCGCTCCCCGCGCTTTGGATCGTCTGCGAAGAGCTTCCGAAGATGCAACTCCCGGACTTTCGGGTAATGGGCTTCGAGGGCCTGCCATGCCGCGAGTTTGGTGAGTTGCGGGATACTTGTTGTCATGCTCATGTCCTTTCCATCGCGGCATTGTATTCGCCGCGACGCGCAGCCCGGTTGCACCTGGCTCGATGATACAGAGCTTGCTGTGCCGCCAACACGTGGGCCTCCTCGCCTTGCCAAATCTCCAAAGCCGGTTGCTGGATGGCGCGGGCAAACGAAAATGCCAACGCCCAGGGCAGTCGCGACTTGAATCTGACATTCATGGCATTCAAGCGGGTCGAGGCCAGTTCGGCGGATTGGCCGCCCGACAAGAACGCAATCCCCGGAACGGCAGCGGGGACGGCCCTCAAGAGACATTTCACCGTGGCATCGGCCGCCTTGTCCACTTCGGACACACCTTCTTGCTGGCGGTCAATCAATCTCACTTGATATTGCTGTTCTCCAACCCCCACCTCGGACACCTTTTCTTGTTGTGGGCAGGTTAATCCAGGAAGCACCATGTTAGGCTTCAGAATCATGCCTTCCAGCATCACCCGTTGTGTGTGAAGCTGGTTGAAAACCGTTCGCAGGACTTCCTCCGTTACCTCGCGGCACCGCTCCAGGGTATGCTCTCCGTCCATGAGCACTTCCGGCTCGACGACGGGGACCAGTCCGGCTTCCTGGCACAACGCGGCATAGCGAGCCAACGCCTGCGCGTTGGCCTCGATGCAACCCCGGCTGGGAATGCCATCGCCCACGGCAATCACCGCACGCCACTTGGCAAAACGGGCACCCATTTGAAAATATTCCTTGAGGCGGACGCGCAATCCGTCCAGACCTTCGGTTATTTTCTCTCCGGGATGACCTGCCATGTCCTTTGCACCGGTGTCAACTTTGATGCCGGGAATGATTCCCGCATCGGTGATGACTTTAACAAGGGGAGTGCCATCTTTCTTCTGCTGGCGGATCGTCTCGTCGTAGAGGATCGCGCCACTAATGCTCTCGCCGAGACCGGGCGTGGTCACAATCAACTCCCGATAGGCGCGCCGGGCCTCCTCGGTCTGGGGAATCCCCAACCTGGCAAATCGTTTGTTGCAGGTTGGATTACTCTCATCCATCGCCAGCAGTCCCTTGTCGCCGGCCACCAGCGTCCTCGCGGTGTCTATAAGCTCTTGCACATTCATTTGGGGTTGCTCCACTTCCAGTTCCGAATCTCCGGCAAGTCTTCGCCGTATTTGTTGATGTATTGCCTGTGCTCGATCAGCTTGTCCTTGAGCTGCTGCTTCAGGTAGATGCCCTTGTCGCCGGTCTGCGGCAGGCGGCCGATGGTGTCCATCACGAGATGGAAGCGGTCCAGATCGTTCAGCACCGTCATGTCAAAGGGCGTGGTGATGGTGCCCTCTTCCTTGTAGCCGCGGACGTGGATGTTGTCGTGGTTGGTGCGGCGGTAGGTCAGCCGGTGGATCAGCCACGGGTAGGCATGGAAGGCGAAGATGACCGGCTTGTCCTTGGTGAAGAGCTCGTCAAAATCCATGTCGCTCAACCCGTGCGGGTGCTCGGTTTGCGGCTGCAGCTTCATGAGGTCGACGACGTTGACCACCCGGATTTTCAGGTCGGGCAGATGCTCGCGCATAATGGAGACGGCGGCGAGCGTCTCCAGCGTGGGCACGTCGCCACAGCAGGCCATGACCACGTCGGGCGCAACGCCCTGGTCGTTGCTGGCCCACTGCCAGATGCCGATGCCCTCGGTGCAGTGCTTGACGGCGGCGTCCATCGTCAGCCACTGCGGCGCCGGGTGTTTGCCCGCGATCACGACGTTGACGTAATGGCGGCTGCGCAGGCAGTGGTCCATCACCGACAGCAGGCAGTTGGCATCTGGCGGAAGGTAAACCCGCACGACCTCGGCCTTCTTGTTCACGACGTGGTCGATGAAACCGGGATCCTGGTGCGTGAAGCCGTTGTGATCCTGGCGCCAGACATGCGAGGCCAGCAGGTAGTTTAACGAGGCGATCTTCCGCCGCCACGGCAGGTGCGACGTGACCTTCAGCCACTTGGCGTGCTGGTTGAACATCGAATCGACGATGTGGATGAACGCCTCGTAGCAGTTGAAGAGTCCATGCCGCCCGGTGAGCAGGTAGCCCTCGAGCCAGCCCTCGCATTGGTGCTCGCTGAGCATTTCCATCACGCGCCCAGTAGGCGCGAGAAATTCGTCGTTCGGCACGGCCGCGGCGTCCCATTGGCGTTTGGTCACTTCAAAGAGGGCCTCCAGGCCGTTGGAGAGCGTCTCGTCAGGGCCAAAGACCCGGAAATTACGCTGCTCACTGTTCAGCTTCGCCACATCGCGCAGGAAACGCCCAAGCACATGCGTGTCGCCGATGCCGCGCACGCCCGGCGAGGGCACGTCGACCGCGTAGTCGCGGAAATCCGGCATCCGCAGGTCGCGGAGCAGAATGCCGCCGTTGGCGTGGGGATTCGCGCCCATGCGTCGTTCGCCCGTGGGCGCAAGTTCGGCTAGTTCCGGTTTCAGGCGGCCCTGCTCATCGAAGAGTTCCTCCGGCCGGTAGCTCCTCAGCCAGTCTTCCAACAGCTTGAGGTGTTCGGGATGGGTGGCCGGGTCGGAGAGCGGCACCTGGTGCGAACGGAAGGTGCCTTCAACCTGCAAACCATCGACCATCTTCGGCCCCGTCCAGCCCTTGGGCGAATTGAGGACGATCATCGGCCAGCGCGGACGCGGGAAGTTGCCGTGGACGCGGGCGTCCTCCTGGACTTTTTTGATCTGTTCCACCGCCGTGTCGAGCGTCGCGGCCATGGTCTCATGCATCAGCCCGGGCTCGTGACCCTCGACGAAGTAGGGCGTCCACCCGTAGCCGCGGAGCAACTGTTCCAATTCCTCGCGGGTGATGCGGGCGAGGACGGTCGGGTTGGAAATCTTGTAGCCGTTGAGATGCAGGATCGGCAGCACCGCGCCGTCGGTGGCCGGATTGAGAAACTTGTTGGAATGCCACGCCGTGGCCAGCGGTCCGGTTTCCGCCTCGCCATCGCCGACGACGCAGGCGACGACGAGATTGGGATTGTCGAACACCGCCCCGAACGAATGGCTAAGCGAATAGCCCAGCTCGCCGCCCTCGTGGATCGAGCCCGGGCACTCCGGCGATGCGTGGCTGGGAATTCCTCCGGGAAACGAAAACTGAATAAAGAGCTTCCGAAGTCCGGCCTCATCCTGGCTGATGTTGGGATAGATCTCGCTGTAAGTGCCCTCGAGATAAGTGTTGCCCACGACGGCCGGGCCGCCGTGTCCGGGGCCGGAGACGTAAATCATGTCGAGGTCGTATTTTTTGATGACCCGGTTCAAGTGCACGTAAATGAAGTTCTGCCCGGGGGTCGTGCCCCAGTGTCCCAGCAGCATGTGCTTCACATCCGCGAGCGTCAGCGGCCGCTTCAGCAGCGGATTGTCGTAAAGGTAAATCTGGCCGGCCGACAGATAGTTGGCGGCGCGCCAGTATGCATCCATCTTGTGGAGCAGTTCCGGGGAAAGAGTTTTTGTCTTCATGGTTCAATTCTCCTTTTTTCAGCCAAGGCCGAGAACGCGGCAAACCGTCTTGGCTATCATGAGTTCTTCGTCCGTGCGAATGACGCGGACCGCAACCCGGCTGGCCGCCGCGGAAATCACGCCCTCATTCGCCGCGTTTTTATCCACAGCAGCCTCCAGACTTGTCCTCCGGCTTAGGGCTCGCGCCCTTTCAGGCTGCGGCCCGCAGGCCCGCTGGCTTTGTTGCTCGCTCCTCACATACCACCCCGGGTATAGCTCGTCGCTTGCGCCTCGCCAGCGGGCCTGGGGGCCAGCAGCAAAATGCCAATTAATTCTTGCGCGAGCCCTTAGCACCGGCGGGCGTGGACAGAAACTTTTGCCGGCAGTGGTCGCTGCAAAAGTAGGACCTTTTTCCATCGCGTTCGGCGTGGAGAGCGGTTGCCTCGTTCACGGTCATTCCGCAGATGGGATCTTTGGTCGCGGATTTCGATTCCTTCATGGTCATGTTCCTTTCTTGGTTGTTGTTGTCACTGTCTTTTGATTCCGGCTTTCACGTTGTTTCATGTTGATCGAGAATTCTTGTTCCCGTTCATCAAGAGCTTGATCATTTCTTCAGTCTCAGCAGTCGCGCATTGATGGCCACAATCACCGTGCTCGCGGACATCAGGACCGCACCCAGGGCGGGAGTGAGCAGCACGCCCCACGCGTAAAGCACTCCGGCCGCCAGCGGAATGGCGACGACGTTGTAGCCCGTGGCCCAGAGAAGGTTCTGGATCATCTTCCGATATGTAGCGCGAGAAAGCTGCACGATGGCCACGACATCCATCGGATTGCTCCGCACCAGAATAACGTCGGCGGTTTCCACCGCCACATCGGAACCGGCTCCAATGGCAATACCCACATCAGCCTGCGCCAGCGCCGGGGCATCGTTCATGCCGTCGCCAGTCATGGCCACCAACACGCCCCGGGATTGGACCTCTTTCACTTTGGCGGCTTTGTCTTGGGGCAGGACTTCGGCGAAGTATTCATCCAGTCCCACCTGGTCCGAGACCCATTTGGCCGTCGCTTTGTTATCGCCGGTGAGCATCAAGCAGCGGATGTTCAACGCCTTGAGGGCATCGATGGCTTGCTTCGCCTCGGGTCGGACGATGTCGGCCAAGGCAATCGCTCCTTTCAACTTCCCGTCAACGAGGACAAACACGACCGTTTTGCCTTGGACTTGCAGTGGCTCGATGCGCTTGTCGGTGAGATCGATGTTCTGTCCGCGCAAGAAGCCCGGGCTAACCACCTTGACCTCTCTGCCCTCAACCCTGCCTTCGGCGCCCTTGCCCGGGATGCTTTTAAAGTTCTCGACGGGCAGCTTCTTTTCCGAAGAAGCGGCGATAGCCTTGGCGATGGGATGTTCGGAATTCGCGTCCACGGAGGCCGCATACTTGCGCAGCGTTTCTTCGTCGATGTCCTGCGAAAGCACCAGTGTGTCGGTCACCCCAAAGCGGCCCTCGGTAAGCGTGCCGGTCTTATCGAAAATGATGGCTTGTAGTTTTCGGGCGCCTTCGAAAGAAACGCGATTTCGAATGAGCAGGCCGTTTGTCGCGGCCAGTGCCGTGGAGACGGCTACCACCAGCGGCACGGCAAGACCTAGGGCATGCGGGCAGGCGATGACCATGACGGTGACGCTGCGCTCGATGGCAAAGGCAAATTCCTTGCTCATGAGAACCAGCCAGATGAGGAAGGTGATGGCGCCGCCCCCCAGGGCAACAATGGTGAGCCACAGCGCCGCGGTGTTGGCGAGGTCCTGAGTCTTTGATTTGCTTTCCTGGGCCTGTTTGACGAGATCGATGACCTGTGACAGGAACGAATCCTTGCCGGTGCCCTTGACCTCAATGGTCAACGAACCTTCCCCGTTAATGGAACCGCCGATGACCTTGCCGCCAGTCTTTTTGGGTGCCGGAGTTGATTCCCCGGTAAGCATCGCTTCATTGACCGAGCTCTCGCCCTCAACGATGACACCGTCCGCAGGGATTTTCTCACCTGGTTTGATCAGGACTTTGTCATTCACAGCCAGTTCGCCGAGAGGCACCTCCTTCACGCTGCCGTCGGACAAAAGTTTATGCGCGTCGGAGGGCATGAGTTTGGCAAGCTCCTCCAAAGCCCGCGAGGCGCCCATCACGGACTTCATTTCAATCCAATGCCCGAGCAACATGATGTCGATGAGTGTGGCCAGCTCCCAGAAGAACATCTTGCCGCTCAGGCCGAATACCACGGCGCTGCTGTAAAGATACGCCGTAGCAATGGCGACGGAGATGAGCGTCATCATCCCGGGCCGGTGGGATTTGAGTTCCTCGAAAAATCCTCTAAGAAACGGCCAGCCGCCATACCAAAAGACCGCGGAAGAAAGAACGAACAACACGTATAGGTCGCCGTGAAAACGAATGGCTTCTCGCAGTCCCACCAGCGTTTGGAGCATTGGCGAGAGGACGAGAATCGGCAGGGTAAAAACCAGTGAGATCCAGAACCGTTTCCGGAAATCCGCCGCCATGTGAGCATGGTGGTCGTGATGGTCATGGTGGTCAGGATGGTCGGAGCCGGCGTGCTGCAATTGAGCCTCCGCCTCCAACCAATTCTGTTCGGCATGTCCTTGCGGACGACCGTCCTTCAGATAGATGGCGTATGCCTTGTTGGCCACATCGTCATGCGCTGGCTTAGTTTCGGGTTTATTTTTGGTTGCGTGTTCGTGTTCCTTCATAGGGGATCTGCCGTCATTTATTCTGGTTCTTCCATCCCCCCTGTGGTTAACAGTTCACTTCACAGGCGGGTCGTGAACTCACGATTTTTTATTGGACAGCTTGATAATCACGACGACCAGCAGGACCACCACCACTACGCCGATCACCGTATAAGTCCACATCCCTCCGCCCATCCAGCCACTCATCCATCCGCCTGTATGATTCATCACAAAGCTCCTTTCGTTGCGCTGCGACCAGCCCACCACTGGGCAATCCAGACCGTGAGCGGACGCAGCAGTGTCATTGAAGTAGCCGCCATAGGATCCCGCGGCAACCGTTTGTCGCGGGGCATCGTGGCGATCAGCAGTCATTTCTGTTCTTTTTGAGCATCCCCCGATGTCTTGTCCTTAATATCCTTCATCATCGGACACTGCGATATGGATTCCTTGCCCATCTGCATGTGCTGCATCATGTGCTGCATCATCTCCTCCTCCAACTTTGCCTTTCGCGCTTCCATGGTGATCCGCTGCTCCACCATGAGGGTGAGGACGGCGGCCATCAGGCCCATCTTCTTGTCCTCCGGCGCGCGGTTCATCTTGTTGAGCTGCTCGGTGAGTTGAGCGTCTTGAGCCTTCATGTCTTCCTTCATTTTCTGTTTCTGTTCCTTCATCTCCCGGCAGCGTTCCATCATTTTGGCCTCCGCCATGTTTTTCATCTGCGCAGGCTCGGCGGATTGCGCTTGGACTGGAGACCAGATGGCCAGGGCCAAGGTCAATGCGAAGCTTAGACGGATGACGAGGTTCGTATTCGTTTGGTTTTTCATGTTCTATTCCTTTCTTTTTGTCGTTTTTGTTCGCTGTTGTCGCCCGGCTGAGAGCGTGTTTGAAAAATCGATTTCTCCGCGATCTGTACCGGTGTCAACACTCCTATTGCGCCGGCGGGGGTGGCTTGGCTATGGGGGGACACGGCCCGCCGAAAACGGATCCAGCCGAGAGATGCATTTCGTCGCATGGTCGGAATTCCTTTTTTCACCGGCCATGCCAAGTCCGAGTGCGCGGCACACCAAACGCGCAATCATCAGTTCTTCGTCCGTGCAAATGACGCGGACGGCAACCCGACTGGCGTCCGTGGAAATAACCCCCGCAGTCTCGACATTGCGCGACTCATTCAGTTCAATGCCGAGGAAGCTCAGCCCCTCACAGATGCGGGCACGGACCGTGGGCGCATTCTCTCCTATGCCACCAGCGAACACCAGCGTGTCCAGTCCGCCCAACGCCGCCGCGAATGCACCGATCCATTTCTTGACCTGGTAGCAAAACAGCGCGACCGCTTCAGCCGCCCGCACGTCCTGCGCTTCACGGTCGAGCAAGTCACGCATGTCGGAACTGGTCTCCGACACGCCGAGCAGCCCGGACTGGAAATTGACCATCTCGTTGAATTGTTTCGCGCTCATTTTTTCAGTGCGCGCCAGATACCAAACCAGTCCGGGATCGAGATCGCCTGAGCGGGTGCTCATCGGCACCCCGGCTGTCGGGGTGAAACTCATGCTTGTGTCCACAGGTTTGTCGTCCCGCACTGCCGCCAGGCTCGCGCCATTGCCGAGGTGGGCGAGGATGACCCGGCCTTGCGCCGCTTCAGTTCCGGCCAGGCGGGCCAGTTCTCCCATGAGAAACGCATACGACAACCCGTGAAACCCGTACCGCCGCACGCCCTGCGCTTCGTAACGGCGCGGGATCGCTAACAGCTGCGCCACGCGCGGGAGGTCATGGTGAAAAGCCGTGTCGAAACACGCCACTTGGGGCAGGTCAGGGAAGCGGCGATGAAACGCCTCGGTCAACAGGATCTCCTCCGGCAGATGCTCGGGGTCGAATGGGCTGAGCCGGCGTAGCTCCTCAACCATTTCCCTAGTGATTCGCTGCGGCTTGCTATACTTCGGCCCGCCATGCACCACGCGATGCCCCACCGCGGCCAATGCATCACGCCCGAGGCGTTCCTCGATCCAATCCATCAGAGCGCCCACCGCCACCGTGTGATCCGTCGCCGTCACTAACCGCGTAAAGTTGTCCGCCTGGTTCAAGCCTTTCACCCGCAAGGTGGCCTCCGGCAGTCCAATCCGCTCAATCCCGCCCTCCAGAGTCCGCCGGAGCGAGTCACCGGCCTCGAACAGCGCGAACTTGATGCTCGACGAGCCGCCGTTGATCGTCAGGATGCGTGGGTTAGCTGTTTTCATGGATGACTCCTTAGTCATTCTGCAATCCGAACGAAGCCAGCTTTGCGCACGTGGATCTGTAATCCCCGTGAAGAATGCTTCGAATCCCCAAACCTTCCGCGATCCGGACGAACATCGGGGTGTTTTCGATATAGACCACCTGCTGGGCTGGCGCTTGGGCGATGTCCAGCGCAAGCCGAAAGATGTCCGCGTCGGGCTTGCGGAGATGGACGAAGCAGGAGGAAATGAAAGCATCCACAAACCCGTCCAGCTTGAACTTGCGAATCCGATACGCATTCAGTTCGCGCCCTTCGTTGCTGAGCACGATGATCTTCAGTCCATGCTTTGTCTTGAGCTTGCGGACCAGCTCGATCATCTTGGGGTAAGGTTTCGATTGCGCGAACATGAAGCGCCGAAACTGAGCCCGGGTGAACGGTCGCTTTTGGTAGAAGACCACCCGACCTAAATATTCTTCCAGCGTGAGCTTTCCCTCCTCGTAGGTGTCGAAGGTCAGATGATGCCGATCCTCCATCTCGCCCAACTCCAGCTTGAAGTTCGTCGCCGCCCGTTTGCGGGCATGATGATCCCACCCGTTGGTGAGCAGGACACCGCCGATATCCAGAAACAATGCGGTGATTGGCATTCTTAGGTCCCCAGTTGCTGCAGCGTGCTCAGAAAAGTGACGCCCTCCCGGCTCAGCATGCCGAAGACGTAGTTACCGCGTGTGACGGGCAACTGGTTGACTCCATCACGTTCCATCTGTTGGAAAGCGGTCCATAGCTGGGTGTCAGGGTCGGTGCGTTTCAACTGCTCCAGGGGAAGCATGACCTGCCCCGCGCTCGTCGTCGCCCAGTCAGGCCGTGGGACTTCTTTGATCCGGTGCAGAATCATCTCATATTGTTGTGAATGCTCATTTGTCATCGTTTCGCCTCCATCTTGATTTCCCGTTCTGCGTGGGGCCAATCTTGAACGGTTTGGCCGTTCTGGCGGCCACGTCGCTCGTACAGTTCATAGGCCCGCTTCGCGATCTGTGGCGTCGGGTCATCTTCCTGACACCGAGGAGCTGGGCGGGGCTCACCACTCCTCAGGCGCCCATACGTTATAGTTATGCTTCGCAGCCTTTGCGCGAGCTCCTGGGTCAGCGCGCCATTTTTCAGGCGCCATCGCCAGTTTCCTTTCGCAATTCCGGGAAAATTCATTCGCGCCTCCGACCCCAGCTCCAGGAGGTCTTGCGCAGGAACGATGGCTGTGTCGGCCTGCGATGCCAGCGCCTCACGGATCATGGCCCAGATAACCTCCCGGTTGTTTGCTCCCAGCTGTTTTTGCAAGGCTTCGCGTTGCGTGCTTGGCAACTTCCGATACCAGCCTGCCGTTGTGTCGTTATCATGGGTTCCGGTATAGACCACTGATTTCACCGGATGCTGTTCTGGTGGAAATGAATTGGTTTCGAGATTTGAGCCGAACTCGAATTGGAGCACCCGACTGCCCGGGATCTGAAGTTGATCCAGCAAAGCCACCACTTCGGGTGTTGTGGCACCGAGATCATCCGCGATCAACGGCAATACCCCAAGGGCTTTGCAGGCGGCTTCGAAAAAAGAAGCGCCTCCGCCAGGTTGGTACTGACCGTTCACAGCCGTCTTGGCTTGTGCGGATACTTCATAGGTGCGGACAAAGCCGATGAAATGATCCAGCCGATTGATATCGAACCGTCCAAAAGCCGTCCGCAGGCGTTCGATCCACCAGCTGTAGTTCTGCTCTTGAAGCGCCTCCCAGCGATACACGGGGACATCCCACACCTGGCCTGTTTTGGAGAAATAATCGGGAGGGACTCCCGCGACCACCGTAGGGTTTCCATCGGCATCCAGTTTGAAAAGCCCGGGATGAGCCCAGACATCGGCGCTTTGGTGCGCCACGAACAGGGGAACATCGCCGATCAGCCAGATTCCTTTGGACGTGCAGTAAGCCCTTAACTCTTTCCACTGCACTGAGAACTGCCACTGGACAAACTGATGGTAACGTATGTCATTGGCAAAGTATTTCTGCGCGCGAATGACGGCGTCTGGCTGGCGCGTTCGCAGCTCTTGGTTCCATCGGGTCCAATCCGAAGTGCCCTCTTTCCCCTGGATTGCCGAGAACAACGAAAAATCCTCAAGCCAGAAAGACTCCGCGCGTGCAAATGCGTCGAGCTCAGATTGCCTGCCACCGTGCCTGTTTTTTTCGAAATGTTCGAATGCCTTTCTTAACCATCGCAACTTCAAGCGTGCCGCCGCGGGATAGTTCACCTTTCCCTCGCGCCCGGAGATGGGAAGCTCAATATCCTGGCGGCCAAGGAGCCCCTGCTCCATCAACCGATCGGGACTCACCAGGAGCGGATTACCCCCAAAAGCAGACAGTGACTGGTAAGGCGAATTTTCTTTCCCTGCTGGGCCGATGGGAAGCATCTGCCACCAACACTGTCCACTCTTGACCATGAAATCCGCAAAGGCAGTTGCCGCGGGCCCCAGATCGCCGATGGGATAGGGGTTGGAAAGGGAGGTTGGATGGAGAAGTATCCCGGAGGCTCGTTGATTCATACGGAACCCCCTCCCAAGGCAGATTCCTGCTTCCGTGCCAGAAGTATCGCGCTGGAGCGGGCTCCTACGTGATAGGTCGTTGAATTGTCCAAGAGCGTTTCTTCCCCTGCGGCAGACAAGTCTTGCGGTGCCGAGCGGGATGTGTCTACTGCGAGACGCCAGCGGTATCCTAGCGGCAGCGGCGGCAAACCAAAGTCGGTCTCCTCAGTCCCAGCGTTGAACATCAGGTAAAGCCTATCTTGTCCGTTTTCATGGATTAGGCAGGCGAGTTTTTTGCACTTTGGCTCGGCCCAGTTGGGCGATCCCTGTTGCGGGTTGAACCAGCGGATTTCGGCGTCCGTATAGAATTGTTCCTTGCTCAGAATCGAATGCGCATGGCGAAACGCGATCATGCCGTGGGCAAACCGGTAAATCTCCTGATGCTGTTCAAGATGGGTCCAGTCAACCCAACTGGTTTCATTGTCCTGGCAGTAGGCGTTGTTGTTACCGTCTTGCGTGCGGCGAAACTCGTCCCCGCCGAGCAGCATCGGCACCCCGCGCGAGATTAACAGAGTCAGCAGGAAGTTCTTGATTTGGGCTTTCCGCAAGGTCTCGATTCCGGCATCCTTCGTCTCGCCTTCAGTGCCGTAGTTCTCGCTGAAGTTGGCGTCGGTCCCGTCATGGTTGTTTTCTCCGTTTGCTTCATTGTGCTTGTAGCGATAGCTCACCAGGTCGTTCAGAGTGAAGCCGTCGTGGCAGGTGACGAAGTTGATGCTGCCCTCGGGGCCCTTGCCCGACTTGGTGTAGATGTCCGCGCTGCCGCAGATGCGGCTGGCAAACAAACCGAGCATCCCATCATCGCCGCGCCAGAAGCGCCGGATATCATCTCGGTACCGGCCGTTCCACTCCGCCCAACGCCGCTCTGAAAAACTACCCACCTCGTACGCGCCGGCGGCGTCCCACGCCTCGGCGACGATCTTGACATCTCTCAAGATCGGGTCCTCGGCGATCCGTTCGAGAAGCGGGGCATTGGCCAGCAACTTCCCGGTACCGTCCCGGCCGAGAACCGACGCCAAGTCAAACCGGAATCCATCCACATGCATCTCGACCATCCAATAACGGAGCGCGGCCAAGATGTGGTCCCGCACCACGGGATGGTTGGCGTTGATGGTGTTGCCTGTGCCCGTGTAGTCCTTGTAGTAGCGTTTGTCGCCCGCCAGCGTATAGAAGATCGCGTTATCCATCCCGCGGAAACAGAGCGTCGGACCCAGCTCGTCTCCCTCCGCCGTGTGATTGAACACCACGTCCAGAATCACTTCGATGCCGGCATTGTGAAAGGCCCGGACCATTTCCTTGAACTCCAGCTTCTGCTGGCCCAAACCTCCCGAACTGCTGTAGGAAGATTTGGGCGCACAGAAAACCACGGGATCGTATCCCCAATAATTCCTGAGCGGTTGGCTTGTTTGCGGATTCCTGCGCGTGACAGAAGTTTCATTGAACTCCTGCACGGGCATCAGTTCCACAGCGGTCACTCCCAGGGTTTTGAGATAAGGAATCTTTTCCATCAGGCCTCGGTAAGTTCCCGGATGGTCCACGCCCGACTTGGGATGAATGGTAAAGCCGCGAACATGCGTTTCGTATATAACGGTCTTCGACCACGGATGCCGAGGTGGCTGGTCTGCATCCCACTCGAAGGGCTCGTTGACAAATACGCATTTCGGCATCGACCCGGAATTGTCCAGCTTCGAGAGAGTCAAGTCTTGCTCCGGCGCCGACGGGTCGTATCCACGTGCCGATGCAAAATCCCACGGGGGCAGCCGCGAAATCGCGGCAGCGAAGGGATCGAGAAGAAGCCTGTTGAAATTGAAACGATGTCCTTCGCTGGGTTCGTAAGGGCCATCCACGCGGTAAGCATAGAGTTGACCGGGACCGATCCCCTCCAGCCAAACGTGCCATACGTCGCCGGTGCGGTTGCGCGCTGAATCCAGATCGATTACCCGGGCGGGCACTGCGTCTTCGGGATGGTCGAACAACTCTAGTCGAACGCGGCTGGCGTCACGGCTGAAAATGGCGAAATTAACCCCTCCTCCCTTTTCCTGGGTTCCCAAAGGCAGAGGAGAGCCCGCCCGAACGTCAGCGCGCTCGGAGATCTCCGAGATATAATCGTGCAACCCGCGTTGGGGCGTTTTCATCATCGTTGCCACAGGATTTGAGCGGCTTCCAGGGGGATTGCAACGCCGTCGCAGTGCGGTATCACTCGCGCCGTATAGTCCGCTGGCGGGCGGGCCGCAGACACAGCCGCGCTGTAAACGTAGCCGCCCGACGCGCCGGCCAGTTGGCGAACGCGCTTCATCTCCTGCCGCACGGGAGCGCCGCCGTTGACTCCATCAGCATAGAGCTCGACTCGCACCGCATTCAGGTCGAGGTCATTGAGACAGACCTGAACCTCAAATACGTGCTGCTCGCCACGAGTCTCAACCTTCACTTCACCGAAGTGTAGCGTGGGCCATTTCTGTTCCAGACTGTGCTGCCAATCGATCATTTGCCTGCCGGTTGCGCCTTTGTTGGCAATGCGCAAATGGTAGGCGGTAGCAGCCGGGAGGTAATGTTGCTCGGTGTATTCGCGCACCGCGCGGCTCGCGGCAAAGAGCGGCGTCAACCGGGCCATGCTTTCCCGCATCCGCTTGATCCATGCGGTAGGAATACCATTCTCGTCGCGGGTATAGAACTCCGGGATCACCTCACGCTCGAGCAGGTCGTACAGGGCTTCCGCTTCGGCAGCGTCCCAGGCCGGGTCGTCGCCATGTTCCTGGCCGTCTCCCAACGCCCAACCAACCTCCGGCGTATAGGCTTCCGCCCACCAGCCATCTAACTCCGACAGATTGATGCCGCCATTGACGAGCACTTTCATGCCGCTCGTGCCACACGCCTCCCAGGGCCGGCGTGGTGTGTTGAGCCAGACATCTACCCCCTGCACCAGGTGCTCCGTCAGGAGCATATCGTAATCACTGAGGAAGATCGCATGAGGACGGGTCTCGGGCTGGCGAATGAAGTGTATCCATTTCTGGATCAGAGCCTGTCCCGCCGCGTCCGCGGGATGGGCCTTGCCAGCAAGGATGAGTTGCACCGGCCGCTGCGGATTGGACAACAGGCGAAGCAGTCGCTCCGGGTCGTGCAGCAGCAGGTTCGGCCGTTTGTAGGTCGCGAAGCGGCGCGCAAAGCCCAGTGTCAACGCGTTGGGATCGAACAGATGACTCGCCTCCTCAACCGCTTCGGGCGACGCGCCCGCGGCGGCGTAGTGCCGGGCTAGGCGTTGGCGAGCGTAGTCAATCAGCGACTTGCTGGCGGCGGTACGAAATTGCCAGAGCCTGGCGTCGGAGACGCGGCGAATGTCCTGCTCCAGGGGTTTCGTCGTCCCCAGCCAGCGGTCCTTTCCACAGGCTTCCGTCCAAAGCTCATCGGCTGGGGCCGAGTCCCAGGTCGGCATGTGGACTCCGTTAGTCACATGTCCAACCGGGATTTCGTCCTGCGGCCAGTGCGGAAAGAGAGACAGAAAGATGTGCCGGCTCACCTTCCCGTGCAAGCGACTCACGCCATTGACCGCCCCGCTCCCGCGGACCGCCAGATATGCCATGTTGAAACTTTCCGACACGTCGTTCGGGTTCTGGCGGCCCAGGGCCAGCAAATCGTGGATTGTAATGCCAAGCTTTTCTTGGGCGTACCGACCGAGGTATTGTTCGATGAGGGCCGGGGCGAAACGGTCAAAGCCGGCGGCCACGGCCGTGTGGGTGGTGAAGAGGTTGCCCGCTCGAGTGACGGCCAGTGCCACTTCGAAGGGCTGCGCGGTCTCTTGCATGAAGCTGCGGGCCCGCTCCAACACGGCAAAGGCCGCATGCCCTTCATTCAGATGACAGACTTCCGGCTGGATGCCAAGCGCACCAAGCAGTCGCCATCCGCCGATCCCGAGGAGCATTTCTTGCTTGAGGCGCAGCTCCGGCCCGCCGCCATACAGCTCGCTGGTAATCCCTCGATGAACGGGGAAGTTCGCCGCGTCATTGCTGTCCAGCAGGTAAAGCTTCACTCTGCTGACCTGAACTTGCCAGGCGCGCAGCCAGACTGAGTAACCGGGTAAGGCGATTTCCAACCGCAACCACTCGCCGTTCGCCTGGCGCAAAGGCGTGATCGGCAATTGTCCGGGGTCGTTATACGGGAAGAGGGCCTGTTGCGCTCCGTCCTTGTCGATCACCTGACGAAAATAGCCTTGTTGGTAGAGCAGCCCCACTCCGACTACCGGCACGCCCAGGTCGCTGGCTGCTTTGAGCTGATCACCGGCCACATTGCCGAGCCCGCCCGAGTAGATGGGCAAAGCTTCGCTCAACATGAATTCCATGCTGAAATAAGCAGCGCAGGTCAGGGAACCCTGCGCATGATTCTGCTGAAACCACGCGGGCGCCTCCAGCACTTGCCGCCTGGTCTGCACCAGGCCATCAACGTTCTTGCGGAAAACGGGATCGGCCAACACGCGCTCGATCCGGTCGCGCGAGACCGTCTGCAGGACAACCCAGGGGTTATGCGTGATTTCCCACAGTTCGGGATCAAGCTGTCGCCACACTTCGTCGGTAGCATGATTCCACGACCAGCGCATATTCAGCGCCAGCTCCGCCAGGGAATCGAATCCCTCGATTTCTGTGGGCAGAAGGCTGTAGATCGGGTGGCTGACACGTGTTTGTTTGCTCATAGAATCTCCTTCAGTTTTGGCTCGGACGGAATCCCCGGCTGCGGCGGGGACGCGGCCAACGTGTCTCTGACGATCAGGTTCATAACCAACCCCCGCCAAAACCCGCTCGCTGCAAGCCGCTGGCGATGTAAGGGCAGTCTCGCATCAATCGCCACAATAAGCCGGTACGATAGTTTTCGATCATCAAAATAATCGGCCCTTGATTAAGCCCATAATGCCATGGTGATACCCAGCCATAGGGATTGCTGGATTTTACCGGGTAGGTCGGGTTAAAAGTCGCTTTGAAGCCGTAGGGATTGAACTTTGTTAATCTAACCTGGTTAATATAATAGTCTATCGCGGGCAGCACGATCTCGGGCGCGAACGGCAGCGATGTCACCACCGCCCACGGTGCGATGGTGCCGTCGTCGGGCCCGTACGGCACGCCGCGCCCCAGATAATCGAAGAATTGGCGCTCGATGCCGCTCACTTTGATCGTGTCGGGGCCGGGGCCGTCGCTCGCGGTAATTCCCCAGCAATGGCTGCCATAGCCGGCGAACTTGAGCGGGTTGTCCATCGCGTACTGTTGTTGGACATAAGTCGCGCGGCGGCTGTTCTCGAAATAGTCGATGCCCTTGACGCGCATGAACGCGTCCTGAATGCCGCGAAAGTCGATCCAGACATGCGAGAGTTGGTGCGTGAACAACGGCCCGGCGTAAAGATATTCATATCCGTAAAAGTGTTCCCATCGGTAAGTCGAAGTCCACGCGGCGTAGCAGCTCTCGGGCAGCGGATGAGCCTAGCCCCAGGATATACAGCAGCATCGCCTCGTCGTAGCCTTCCCAACGATATTTGAGAAATCCGCTTTCGGGCTTCCAGCCGTGCGTAACCATTGCGCCACGGTTTTGCGCCCATTGCCAATCCGCGCGGCGATAGAGCGTGTCGGCGAGGGTGCGGATTTCATGCTCGTCGGCCGTATCCGCGTCAAAATAAACTCCCGCCGTCAACGCACCCGCCAGCACAAAAGCGCTGTCTATCGTTGACAGTTCGCATTGCCAGGCGCGCCGGCCGGTCCGCATGTCGAGAAAATGATAATAAAAGCCCTGGTAGCCGGTGGCGTCGGGTTCGGGGCCTTGCGGGCTGTTCCAGAAAAAACGCAGCGTGGTCAGCGTTCGTTCTACCGCCGCGCCACGCGGCATAAGTCCGCGCTCGACAGCCACGGGGTAAGCCGCCAACGCGAAGCCGGTAGCGGCAATACTGGCAGGCCAATCCGCTGCGGTCTTGTCGATCACCAGCCCGTTGTCTGGATTCGTCTCATGCAGAAAGTAGCTGAATGATTCGTGCTGAAGCATTTCCAGCTCAGCGTCGGCGACTAGTTTCCTGCTGATCATGGTTTCACCTGGTCTGCCGGCTTCCGGATAAACTCAATTGTAACGGCGGCGACGGTGTGCGGCGGTAGCGCGACATCAAGCACGTTTTTCGGTTCGATCATGTTCTTTCCTCAAGCCATTTCCCGGCGACGCCCCTAGCGCAAGAGCGTCGTTGACGATTGCCTGTGCTTCCTCAAGGATACGGCGCAGATGATCGGCTCCACGGAAGCTCTCCGCATAAATCTTGTAGATGTCTTCCGTCCCGGACGGACGCGCCGCGAACCATCCGCTTTCGGCTATTACCTTCAACCCGCCGATGGGCGCGCCGTTGCCCGGCGCGCGGGTGAGGATGGTCTGGATTTTTTCGCCAGCCAAGTCTGTGAGCCGAACCTGCTGCGGCGAGAGTCTCTCCAGCAATTCCTTTTGCTCCGGTGTGGCCGGCGCCTCAACGCGGCCGTAAAGCGGCTCACCGAATTCGCGCGTGAGTTCGCGATAGATCTCGCCGGGATCGCGGCCCATCCGCGCCGTGATCTCCGCCGCGAGCAAAGCCGGGATGATTCCGTCTTTGTCCGTCGTCCAGACGCTGCCATCCAGACGGACGAAAGACGCACCCGCGCTCTCTTCGCCCCCGAAGCCAAGTGAGCCGTCGAGCAGGCCATCCACGAACCACTTGAATCCGACCGGCACTTCGTAGAGCTTCCGGCCAAGCTTCGCGGTGACGCGATCGATCATCTGGCTGCTCACCACCGTTTTGCCGATCGCCGCTTCCTTGCGCCACTTCGGCCGGTGTTGGAAGAGGTAGAAAATGGCGACCGAAAGATAGTGATTGGGAGCAAGCAACCCCCCGCTCCGGGTGACAATCCCGTGCCGGTCGTGGTCGGTGTCACAAGCGAAGGCGATATCGAAGCGGTCCTTCAGGCCGATCAAGCTCTCCATTGCATAAGGTGAGGATGGGTCCATGCGGATCTGGCCGTCCCAATCCACAGTCATAAAACGGAATGTCGGGTCGACGGCCTCGTTCACGACCGTTAGGTTCAACCCGTAGCGCTCGGCAATCGGTCCCCAGTAGTGGACCCCGGCGCCTCCGAGCGGATCGACTCCCATGCTGATCTTGACGGCGCGAATGGCGTCCATGTCGATCACATTGGCGAGATCAGTAATGTAAGCATTGAGATAGTCGTGCCGGTGTGTCGTGGGGGCGCGAAGAGCCTTCTCGAAAGGAATCCTTTTCAAACCCAGAAGGCCATTCTCGAGAAACTCGTTTGCCTTCGCCTCGATCCAGGCGGTGACGGCGGATTCCGCCGGCCCGCCGTTGGGGGGGATTGTATTTGAACCCGCCGTCATGTGGTGGATTGTGTGACGGCGTGATGACGATGCCGTCGGCGAGTCCTGTCTTGCGCCCGCGGTTGTAGGTGAGAATCGCGTGGGAAACGGCAGGGGTTGGGGTATATTCATCCCCCGGCGCGATCATGACTTCCACCCCGTTTGCCGCCAGCACCTCAAGCGCGCTGGCAAGAGCCGGCACGGAAAGGGCATGCGTGTCCATGCCGAGAAACAGCGGGCCATCGATCTTCTTCTGCTCCCGGTACAGGCAAATGGCCTGGCTGATGGCAAGGATATGCCACTCGTTGAAAGCCTTTTCGAATGCGGAACCACGATGTCCTGAGGTGCCGAAGGCAACTCGTTGTTCCGGCACTGAAGGGTCAGGCGCCTCCGTATAGTAGGCCGTGACGAGTCTGGGTACGTTCACCAGCATCGATGCTTCGGCCGGCTTTCCTGCACAAGGACTTACTTTCATGACTCTCTCGTCAAATGCCGTGGTGACCTTTGCGCCAAGGTCTCCATCAGCTTGTCGAACGGCTTGTTGAATTTCTCGACTCCTTCGTCCTCAAGTTGCCGCGTCACATTGTCTAGGTTGATTCCCAGTTCCGGCAGTCGCTCCAACACCCGGCGGGCTTCCTTGACATCTTGTTCGAGCCGGGCTCTCGGCTCTCCGTGGTCGCGGTAGGCGTCAAGGGTTTCCAGCGGGGCCGTGTTGACTGTGTCCGGTCCGATGAGGGCCTCGACGTATTTCACGTCACTGTAGTCCGGGTTCTTGGTGCTGGTGCTGGCCCAGAGCAGCCGCTGGACACGAGCGTCCTGAGCAGCCAGCTTCCTAAACCGGCCGCTGCCGAAGATCTCTTTGTAGATTTGATAGGCCATCTTCGCGCTGGCGATGGCAGCTTGCCCGCGCACCTTTTTCGCGAGGTCTGCCTCCTTGCCGCCTTGTGCAATGAGTTTTTCCAGCAGCGGATCCAGCAGCGCATCAATGCGGCTTACAAAGAAGCTGGCCACCGAGGCCACGTGCTTCACGGGCTTCCCTTGGCGCGCGCGCGCTTCGATTCCCGCGATATAGGCTTCCACCACCTGCCGATAACGAGGCAATCCAAAGAGCAGCGTCACGTTGACGCTGATTCCTTCGCCGATAAGTTGCCGGATGGCGGGCAGCCCATTGGCCGTCGCCGGGACCTTGATGAAGACATTGGGCCGGTTCAGCGCGACCCACAACCGGCGGGCTTCCTCCATCGTGCCTTTGGTGTCGTGCGCCAGGTGAGGATTGACCTCCAGGCTGACATATCCATCTTTGCCGTCAGTCCTGTCGTAGAGAGGCCGGAACTCGTCGGCGGCGCTCTGCACGTCGCGCTGGCTGAGGGTTTCGTAGATTGCCTCAGCGCCTTTTCCCTCAAGCGCCATGGCCCGAATGTCCTCGTCGTAATCGTGGCTGTCCGCAATCGCCTTCTCGAAGATGGATGGATTCGAGGTCATCCCCCGCAGTCCATCCTCCTCGATCAGACGCCGGAGCCCGCCGCTGGCGATCAGATCTCGCCGGATGTAGTCCAGCCAGATGGATTGGCCGAGCGTTCCCAACTGTTTCAATGGATTGTTTTTCATGTTCACCCCTTCGCTAATCCAGGCTGCATTGTTTGCGTTTGTTCATTTATGGGATTCATCTTTTCGAATCTCCCGCTCTGCCTGGAGCCAGTCCTGAACCGCTTGACCATCGCGGCGGCCCCGCCGCTCGTACAGTTCATAGGCTCGTTTGGCGATCTGCGGTGTACGATCGAGCGGTTTCTCAGCCACTGCCATAGGAACGAGCAGCAGCATCGCAAAGGCGGAGACGACGAACTTGCCGGTTACCACGAATGCGATGGCAACGAAGGTCGCCTTCAGGATCGTCCGGCTTATCTTGTTGATGATCCACGTCAGCACCCGCTGGTAAATGGTCCGACCCTGCTCGACCAACCCAACGATGTTCGTGAGGCCCGGTTCGGTAAGAACGACGCTCGCAGCGCCCTTGGCGACGTCAGTTGCAGTGCTGACGGCGATTCCCACTTCGGCCTGGCGCAAGGCGGGCGCATCATTGACGCCGTCACCTGTCATGCCGGTCACGTGCCCCGCGGCCTGAAGGTGCTGCACCACGATGTACTTGTCCTCCGGGTACACCTCGGCGAAACCATCGGCGCCCGCCAACAGGTCGACCGCCTCGTTGCCGGCCTGAGTGCTCGCAGCCTTCAGGTCCGCTACGCGCCGGATGTTGGGCAACCCGACTCCGTGCGCGATTTCACTCGCGACCGCCAGCGCGTCGCCGGTGAGCATCTTCACAGGGACGCCGAGGTCGCGGAGTGCGGCGATGAGCTGCTTGGCGTCCGGCCGAGGTGGATCGTACAACGTCACCAGTCCGACCAGTCCGGGGGCGCCCGCCTCGGGGCCACGCGCCACCGCCAGCGTCCGATATCCTTTGAGGGCGGATTCGCTGACACGGGCCTCCAACGCCTCGATCGCCGGGGGATGGAGACCGCAGGCCTGCGCCACTGCCCGCACGGCCCCTTTCATCACTCGAAGGCGCTGCCCGTTCTGTTCGACCACGGCCTCCGTCCGCCGGCTTTGGGGATCGAACGGCTTGAAGGAGACTGCCGTGACCGCAGGAACGGCGTCGAAGATGTGACGCTCTCGGGCCGCGGCGAGGAACGCCAGGTCGATCGGATCCTGGTTGGCCTCCTGGGACGCGACCGCTCCGGCAAGCAGCACGTCGGATTCCGTCGAGTGGTCCAGCGGGATCACGCCGGTGACGGCCAGTTGGTTCATCGTGATCGTGCCCGTCTTGTCCACGCAGAGCACGTCCATCGTCGCGGCATCCTCGGCGGCGCTGAGGCGCGTGACCAGCACACCTCGCTTCGCCAGCTCCGCCGATCCGACGGCCATGCTGACTGTAAACATAACCGGGAGGGCGACAGGCACCGCGCTCATCAACAAGACAAGCATGAGCGGGACCATCTCGATGAGCGGCGCGCCGCGGATCAGCGACATGACGATCACCACGCCCAGCAGCGCGCCGACGATGACGAAGAGCCAGCGGACGACCTTGGCCACCACCGCTTCGATGTGGAGCTTCGGGCGCGCCATCTGCACGAGTTCCGTGGTGCGTCCGAAGTAGGTCTGCGCCCCCGTCAGCATCACCACGCAGTTGCCTTCCCCCCGGCGGACGACGGACCCCGACGAGAGCACGTCGCCGGGCGCCTTGTCTGCATCCTTCGACTCGCCGGTGAGGGCCGACTGGTCGACGGCCAAATCTCCGGTCAGGAGCTTCAAGTCTGCCGGGATGATATCGCCCGGGCGCAAGCGCACGATATCTCCGGGGACCAGTTCCCGCGCGGCAACGACCTGCCAGCTCGCATCGCGCAGCACGCGCGCACTGACCTGCAGCCGCCGCCGCAGGGCCTCGACGACGCCGGCGGCCCGACGCTCCTGCGCAAAGCTCAACACGGCATTGACGACCAGCAGCGAGCTCACCACGGCGAGATCGGTGTATTTCCGGAGTACAGCCGACAGCACCATGATCAACTCGAGCATCCACGCCGATAAGCCCCAGAATTTTCCGAGGAACCTGAGAACCGGGTGCCCCTTTTGTTCGACCACTTCATTGTAGCCGTGCTCCTTCCGGCGGGTGTCCGCCTCAGCGCGCGTGAGACCCGTCTCGGGGTTCACGTGGAGCGCCGCGAGCGTGTCGGGAACCGACGCGGATGCGATGTCGGGCCCCTTGCCGGTGGATGGTATCGAGCGCGGGATCTCCACTCCAGATTTCTTCGCGATCGTTGGCATAGTGACTATCCCCCGGTTCTCGTTACACCCGCCATGTCTTTGCTACCAAACAGTTTTGGATCATCCTGATCATTGAGAATTCGCTGAAGCAGACATCGAAATCCTTGTCGCTCAGTCCGTGGGGATGCTCACTCTGCGGCCCTGGCGCAGTGCCCCAATGGCCGAGCAGCCGCGGCTTCACATGCTCCAGCTTCAACGGCTTCTTCAACATTGGATTGTCGTAGAGATAGATTTGGCCGACGGAGAGGTAGTTCGCGGCGTGCCAATACGCATTCATCCTGCGTAAGAGATCAGGCGACAGGGGCTTATCCATGACACGGTTCCTTGGGTTTACTAACAAAACGGTTCTACCACCCCGGCGTCACGGACATCGCTCGTCTGGCGCTCGATCAATTCGCGCATATCGGAACTGGTTCCGCAGATGCTGAGCAGGCCGGATTCGTGATTGATGTCGAAATTTATACGCTTCAGGCCATCCTCGGACGGGTTCCTAGACTAATCGAACTGTTAGAACAGAGCAGGGCGCGGCGCGCACAACGGCTTCTGCCACGCTGCCCAGAGCAATCCGGCTCAACCCCGTCCTGCCATGAGTGCCCACGACGAGCAGCTGTGCCGGCAGTTCCGACGCCGCGCTCAAGATCGCCGGCGCCGCCGGTCCATCGCGAAGCAGGCCACCGCCTTTGGCCTTGAAGTGATGCACGCACTCATCAAGCCTTTGCTGCCAGAGCATTCTCATTTGGTCGCTGAGATCCATCGGCGGCACGCTATAGAACTCTCCATAAAAGGGACTCATCACCGGGAGCAGATCGATGGCATGAATGATAGTAAGGTCGGCCTTGCGGCGCCGTGCCTCAGCTGCGCCCGCTTCGACGGCAGAAAGTGCGAGGTCGGAAAAGTCGGTCGCTGCCAATACCTTTCCCGCAGGCGAGGGCCGCGCCACAAGAACGGGACAATGTGCATAGCGAACGACATGCTCCGCAGCGCTGCCCAGAATGTGCATACCCCTGTGATCGACCTTTCCCCCGACGACCACGGCTCCTGCCCCGATGTTTTCGGCAGCCCGGAGTATTCCCGCGTGCACCGTACCCTGTTCAATCTCGATCTCTATTTGGGGCGGCTCCCGAGCCGTCACCGTTCGAATGCGCTCCAGAAGAGCGTCGCGGACCGCAGCCTCCAGCTCAGAGAGCTTCAGAGCGTCGTCAAGATGCAGCTGAGGAAACAAGGGCCGCACAGCAAAGATCTCGGGGAGGACATGACAGACAGAAAGTTTGACGTTGTATGAACGCGCAAGGGCGTCCGCCTGACGAAGGAGATCATCGGATCCTTTATCGAGATCCATCGCAGCAAGAATCGGGCCTTCGATCTTAAACATGATTTCCTCTTCTCAAAAAAGGTGAGTGAAATCCCCTTAATCCCCATGCGCGCGACGCCTTCCAGTTCTCGGAGGGGCTCCCAGACGCACAATACCATCGGGGCAATTTGCCTGTCTGGTCAATATTGACCAGACGTGTGAGCTGTACCGAACAGGCAGGTGAACTACCCCCGCCGAGTCGGCTTTAGCGAGTTGTTGGGCGGCAATCAGGCTAGTCGACTGGGGTGATCGGCCTTGGCCCATTGGCAGCCCGGCCGCAGCAACGCAGCGGCCAGCAGCAAGCACAATGAGGCTCCCTGCCCACAAGGAGCCGACTACCTCGCTCAGCACGATGATGAGGTTGAAGCTCCCTTGGAGGACCGTCCTTTTGCCAAGCGAGTGCGCGATCACGCGAGTACCCTATACCTCGACGAACGTGCCCTGAAGTTCTGCGCGCAGCGGGCGGTGCCTGGCCAGGTGTGCTCTCAGCGTCTCTATGATTCGCTCAGTGTGCTGTCGGCGATTGCGACCGTACTTGTGCGCGACCCCCTGTTCGGTGACAAAGGCCGTGGGGTAATGGCGCCCGGGTTGTAGCCGTTCATCGCCTACAAACATTTGCTGGACGCGCTGTCCGGGTGGATTTTCGATCTTAATGTAGGCGTTGAAACCGAGACTGCGTTTGACGCAACCACCCATCTGGTCGTACGGATCGCGTGCAAATGTTCGCTCCAGATTTTCCTCCAACATCGCGACAATTTCCTCGCCCGTCAGCTCGACCGTTGAGATTGGCGGATTCATCGGGATCATGTTGTAGAGGTCATTCACCGTGACCTCCCCGGGAATTATCGGTGCGCCAAAGCGCCAACCATTCGAGAATGCCAATTGAGCGCCCGTGCTTTCCAGCAACGCCTGCAACAGGAAATTGTCCATCGTCGCTTCCAGCGTGGTGGCTCGGTTGAGCGCCGTCGCCGTTTTACCCACAACCGTTGACAATTCCTCTTGATAAGGCGCGAGCGCTTGGCGGACGAGGTCATCTACTGCGGGATCGGGGTTTATATGGGCTTCTACCTCAATCAGTTGGTGCCGGTAGTCAACGATCTGTTTACCCACTAATTCCAAATCCAAGCGACCCAAGAAGGAACCGTGGCATACAGAGCGCCCATCATTCAGCCAAGCGGAAACCAGTCTTACAAGGACTTCAAGAAGGCAACCAGGTCCTGCTTTTCCTGGGCGGTCAATTGGAGTTGCTGTACAAGGTTGAAGTATTCCACCGTATCCTCAAGCGTGAAGCACCGGCCGTCGTGCAGATAGGGCGGGGAGTCCTTGATACCTCTCAAGGGAAAGGTCTTGATGGGCCCGTCGTGGGCCATCATCATGCCATTAGCTAACTCCTGCCTGTAAAAACGCTCAGCCATGAGGTTGTGCGTGCTGTTGTCGGTGTAGTAGGGGGCAGAATGGCATGCGGCGCACCGAGCCTTCCCGTTAAAAAGCGTCTCACCGCGTAGTTCACTTGGGCTAGCCTTGGTCCGGTCGAGTTCGCCGTAGATATTGAGCTTGGGCGCCGGAGGAAAATCAAGGATCGCCAGGAATTCCGCCATGAAATGCACTTGCGAGCCCCTTTCAAGAATGTTGACCCCCTTCTTGACGGCCATACAGATATCTCCATCAAAGTAGGCAGCACGCTGTTCAAACTCGGTGAAATCCTCCACTGTCTTCAAAGCACGCTGTGAACCGAATAGCCGCTGGATGTTCACACCCCGCAAGGAAGGCGTTTCGATACGGTGCCTGAATTCCTGCGGGCGAATGTCTCCCACAAGATGGTTCGCCCCGTTGGTATGGCCGTTGGCATGACAGTCGAAGCAGGTTACGCCCAAGCTGGGCTTGTCGGTCCGGCGGTCTTCAGTCGCGTTAAATTGCTGTTGCGGAAACTGGGTCACGAGAAGGCGCAGGCCCTCAAGCTGCTTGGGGTTCAGGATGCCGTTGAAAATCTCGTAGTAGTTGTCGATGGTAATCAGACGCACAATACCATCGGGGCAATTTGCCTGTCTGATCAATATTGACCAGATGTGTGAGCTGGACTGAACAGACACGTGAACTACCCCCAAAGTATAAATAGTGGATTGGCGAACTCCGGTAGCTGGCGTGGAAATGGCGATTGGAACGTTCTTTGCGCATTCGCGATCTGAGCTTTAGCGGCACTTTGAGCAAAAGGAATCGATCTTTTCCAATGTGCGTTGGTGTCCCACTCCGTGGCGGACGTGATCAGGGCATCGAACTCCGAAAGGACCGTCAGGCCTTACAACGGCTGACGGAAGCGGCCGAGAAGGCAAAGATCGAGTTGTCAAGCGTGGTCGAGACAGCTATCAGCTTGCCATTCATCACGGCCGATGCAGCTGGCCCGAAGCATTTGGAAACGAAACTGGCCAGGGCCAAGTTCGATCAGCTCACGGCTGACCTGGTGGAACGCTGCGTGGGCCCGGTCAAGCAAGCGCTCCAGGACGCCAAACTTAGCGAGCGCGATATAGATGAAGTAGTGCTTGTAGGCGGATCCACCCGCACGCCAGCGGTACAAGCCCTGGTACGTCGTCTCATTGCCGGCAAAGAACCCAACCAGTCTGTCAATCCCGATGAAGTCGTTGCCATTGGAGCAGCCATTCAGGCGGGTGTCCTTGCCGGCGAAGTCAAAGACGTGGTGCTGCTCGATGTGACGCCACTCTCCCTGGGGGTCGAAACTCTCGGCGGTGTGATGACCAAGCTCGTCGGACGAAACACGACCATCCCGGTCAGACGTTCGGAGGTGTTTTCAACCGCCGAGGAAAACCAGACTGCAGTGGATATCCACATCCTGCAAGGAGAGCGGGAACTGGCCCGCGACAACCGCACCTTGGGCTACTTCCGCCTCGAAGGCATCCGGCCTGCCCAGCGCGGTCTCCCGCAGATCGAGGTGACCTTCGATATCGACACGAACGGCATCCTGACGGTCACGGCGAGCGACAAGGACACGGGCAAGGCGTAAGAATTTACCATTAGTGGTTCGACCCAGCTTTCGCGCGACGAGATTGACCGCATGGTCAAGGACGCGCAGGGGCACGCGGAAGAGGACCGGCGGCGGCATGAGGCAGTAGCCTTGATGGAAAGCCAGGACGTTGAGCCGGGAACCGTGGTCGCCGAGTTGAGCCGGGGATATCGCTGGGGCGATGAGGGGCTTCGGCCGGCTCGCGTCCGTGTTGCTCAGTAACGCAGAAGGCAATCTGTGACAGAGGAGCGCAGGCAATGGCGGTGAAATTTAGAGACTATTATGAGGTCCTCGGCGCCTCACACACTGCAACCGTAGAAGAGATCAAGAAACGGTATCGCAAGCTCGCGCGCAAACATCACCCTGATGTCAATCCAGGGGACAAGACAGCCGAGGAAAGATTCAAAGAACTCAATGAAGCCTGTGAAGTCTTGTCTGATCCGGAGAAGCGCCGGCGCTACGACCAGCTTGGCCAGAACTGGAAAGGGGGCGCGGACTTCACCCCGCCTCCTGGCTGGGAAGGCGCCCCTGTCGATTTGGGGGACATTTACGGCGCGGAGCACAGCGCGGGTGGATTCAGCGATTTCTTCGAGATTCTTTTTGGAGGCGGGCGGGGGACTCATGCGAGACGCGGAGGTGCCGGCTTCGCTATGCGTGGATCGAACGTCGAGGCCGAGATTTCACTCACGCTTGAAGAAGCGCATCGCGGCGTGAAACGCAAGCTGGCCTGGGGGCCAGCAGCAAAATGCCAAGTAATTCTTGCGCGAGCCCTAAGGAGAAGACACATGGCGCACAACCACGGTAATGAATATCAGATAAGAATTGTTCGCGAGGACGGAATTGAAGAACTGAGCGGGTGGATGAATAGCACAGAGCAGGTTGCTCAGGCGATGCTTGCGGTCCGCAGGCCACAAAGCAAAACTTACTGGCTTCTGGTACGAAACATTCTCCGTCCCAACTGCTCAGATAGGGAACAGATTATGGAATGCCCCATTATGCATGTCCCGTCTCCACGATACATCCCACACGACTCCCGTTATCTGCAGGTGGTGGAGTCGAGGAACCGGTGCGCTTTGGACTTTTCAGCATCATGGGATTGCTCTGGCTGCCGGTAATGGTTGAGGTTTCACTGGTGCGTAGTAGCCGGCCCGGGTACGGACCGACAAGCGTCCACGGCCCGGCGTCCCGGCATTTACTTGTATGACCCGATAGCTCCCGTCTTGCTTTCCATTCGTCGGCAGGTAAATGATGGAGTACTGGTTACGAATGTCACGAGCGATTTGTCTGCAAATAGGGAAAATCTCCTTTACTGAGCCTGGCAAGAAAGCCTCGCCACCCGTGGCCTTTGCAGGCTGGTGGAGCGCATGAGGGTTCCGGTCGGGATCGTTCTCATCAAAAACACCTATAGTGTAAATGATTGCATTGGACTGGCCCGCCATAGCCATGATCTGGGCCAGGTTGAGTTTGCTGGCGTTGTCGCCTCCATCGCTGATCACGATCAGCACCTTCTTGTCCCGATTACCCTTCTTCAGGTGCTCGAGCGCCGCAGCCACGGCGTCGTAGAGGGCCGTCTGGCCGTCGGCGGCAATTCTGGACAGGGCAGCCTCCAATTGCGCTTCTTTATCCGTGAACGGCGTGTCGTCCGGCAGGCCAAAGGAAACATTCTCGTTGAAAGTGACCACGAACATCTGGTCCTCCGCATTGCTGGAGCGGGCAAACGCCAAGGCAGCGGAAATAACTTCCGGGCGCTTCGGCCGCATGCTTCCGCTGTTGTCGACCACCAGGCCGACTGTGACCGGGATATCATCGTGGCTGAAAGATTCAACTTGTTGGAGGACCACGTCCTCGTAAACCTGAAAGTCTCCCTTGCCGAGTCCA